>CETB01051541.1_pt1 | contig 9865 bp, 9 predicted proteins | sample 356381 | NCBI WGS metagenome assembly CETB01 (sample SAMEA2622545, study PRJEB7988) | marine metagenome | biome: marine biome (ENVO:00000447); feature: deep chlorophyll maximum layer (ENVO:xxxxxxxx); material: "saline water (ENVO:00002010), including plankton (ENVO:xxxxxxxx)" | depth 155 m | reverse complement strand
GCAAATATCTATACTTATCTGGTTGGATGATAGCTGCATTAAGATCAAAATTTGGCCCACTACCCGATCAATCAATGCATGAAAAAACTACTGTTGCTAATTTGATTAATGAACTTTATACATTCTTAAAACAGGCAGATGCAAGAGAGCTTGGTGAATTATTTAGAGAATTAGATAATGCTTCAAAAGAAAATAAATCAGAAATAATAAATAAAATTGATAATTTTGAAACTCATATAGTTCCTATAATTGCTGATATTGATGCTGGATTCGGTAATGAAGAAGCAACATATCTAATGGCAAAGCAAATGATTGAAGCTGGAGCTTGTGCAATACAAATAGAAAACCAAGTATCAGATGAGAAGCAATGTGGTCATCAAGATGGTAAGGTCACAGTGCCTCATGCTGACTTTTTAGCAAAGATTAATGCTGTTCGATATGCATTTTTAGAACTTGGTGTTGATGATGGAATTATCGTAGCAAGAACTGACTCTCTTGGAGCGGGTTTAACTAAACAAATAGCCATTACTAATGAACAAGGAGATCTAGGAGATCAATATAACTCATTTTTAGATGTAGAAGAGATCACTGAAAAAAATATTAATCACGGTGATGTGATGATTAGCCAAAATGGAAAAATAGTGAGGCCTAAACGTTTACCTTCAAATTTGTATCAATTTAGAAAAGGAACTGGTGAGGAGCGCTGTATTCTTGATTCAATTACAAGCCTTCAGAATGGGGCAGATTTAATTTGGATTGAAACTGAAAAACCTCACATTGGTCAAATCGGTAAAATGATGGATGAAATTAGAAAGACTGTACCTAATGCAAAGCTTGTTTATAACAACAGTCCATCATTTAATTGGACATTAAATTTTAGACAACAAGTTTTTGATTCAATGAGGGATAACGGTTCAGATTTATCAGCTTATGATAGAAATGATCTTATGAATGAAAAATATGATAATACAGATTTAGCAATAGAAGCAGATAATAAAATAAGAACATTTCAAGCTGATGCTGCAAAAGAAGCTGGTATATTTCATCATTTAATCACATTACCAACATATCATACTGCGGCCCTATCAACAGATAACCTTGCTAAAGAATATTTTGGTGACCAAGGAATGTTGGGTTATGTTGCGAATGTTCAAAGAAAAGAAATTAGAGAAGGTATAGCATGTGTTAAACATCAAAATATGTCTGGATCTGATATGGGAGATGATCATAAAGAATATTTCGCAGGTGATGCAGCACTTAAAGCAGCGGGTGATGATAATACAATGAATCAGTTTTAATTATTACAATTAGCAGGATCAGATCTTCCACAAATCTGACATTCACTTCCCTCTTTAAGGTTAGCCATGCCGCCACACGAACCCTTAATTGGTTTTGATCTCATAATAAGTCCTAGAGCTAAACCTATAAATGATATAGATATTATTAAAAATCCTAAAAATAATTCATTCATATGACTAAATCATACCATCTCTTTGAATAGATAATATCTAAATTATTATCATTCTGAACAATCAACATAAGAGCAATATTGTTTTTGTTAGCTGTTTCTATTGCCAGATCTGCACCCATTGCATTGAATGCAGTTGCATAAGCATCAGCGTATGTTGCTGATATTTCATGAACAACTGTAGCAGAAAGAACGTTATGTTTTATAGATTTTAGACTATTGGGATTTATAGTATGAGATATTTTATTACCATCTGCATCAGCCTTAAAGTTTCTATACTCACCAGATGTTGCGATTGCTAAAAAAATATTATTTTTTTCAATAACTATAGAAGCGTTGTTTGATAATGAAAGTGGATTTTGTATGCCTACAAGCCATGGATTATCATTGTTATTACCATTGATAATAATCTCTCCACCAATATCAATAAAGTGATTATCTAATTTATGTTGAAGTAGATATTCATGCAGCATCTGCACAGCATATCCTTTGGCTATAGATGACAAGTCAAACCAGTTAGATGAAAGTTTTTCTACTGATTTATTTCTTTCATTTAATTCAAAAGTCTTATCTTTTTTATGAATTAACTCCCGTCCAAAATCTGGAGAAAAGCCTAAATTAGAAGATACTTTACCAAGTGTTATGTTATAAAAACCATCTGATATATATTCAACCTCTTTTGCTATTGTTAAAATGTTAAAAAGATCATCTGATATAAAATGATATTTATCATCACTAGTATTAATCTGTGCTATTTCAGAATCTTCTTTATAATTTGAAGCAACATAATCAATTCTAGATATAATTTTCTTGATATTATCTTTGTGATTATCACCAATATATTCAGTAGACTTTATAGTCCAGAATGTTCCATAAGCTTCACCATTAATCTCATATAAGTTATTTTGATTATGATTATAGGCAATAAAAAGTAACGTGATGCCTGCTGTTAGAGCAATTATTTTTGATATTAACTGACGTCCCACAATTTGTTAATTAACCACCAAAATCGTCAAGTGCAATATTTTCAGGCTCTACACCTAGATTTATGAGTAAATCTATTACGGCCTTATTCATCATTGGAGGTCCACACATATAGTATTCACAATCTTCTGGAGCATCATGATTTTTTAAATAATTTTCATATAAAACATTGTGGATGAATCCAGTATCTCCATCCCAATCGTCTTCAGGCAAAGGATCTGATAGTGCAACATGCCATTCAAAGTTATCATATTTTTTTGCTAATTCATTAAAATCATCAACATAAAACATTTCTTTAAGGCTTCGAGCTCCATACCAGAATGTTATTTTACGGTTAGTGTTTATACGAAGTAATTGATCAAATATATGAGATCTCATTGGTGCCATACCAGCACCCCCGCCAACAAATACCATTTCAGCATCAGTTTCTTTAGCAAAAAATTCTCCAAAAGGACCAAATACATTAACCTTATCACCAGGTTTTAATCCAAATGTCCATGATGACATAAGGCCAGGAGGTACATCTTGACCAGGTGGTGGTGAGGCTATTCTAATATTAAATTTTATAATCCCTTTTTCTTCTGGATAATTAGCCATTGAATATGCACGAATAACAGGCTCTTTTGTAACAGACTTATTGTCCCAAATTTTAAATCTATCCCAGTCTTCATGATATTCTTTTTCTATATCAAATTCTTTGTAATCAATTTCATATGCTGGTGCTTCAAGCTGAACATATCCGCCTGCTTTAAAATCTACATTTTCTCCATCTGGAAGTTTGAGTATTAATTCTTTAATAAATGTTGCTACATTATTATTAGAAACAACCTCACACTCCCATTCTTTAACGCCAAATACATCCTCAGGAACATTAATTTTTAGATCGTCTTTAACTGGAACTTGGCATGATAACCTCCAACCTTGGTTCTGCTCAGTTGAATTAAAATGAGATTCCTCTGCTGCTAGTATTGATCCACCTCCTTCTAATACCTGACACTTGCATTGACTGCAGGTTCCTCCGCCTCCGCATGCAGATGCAAGAAATATATTATTATCAGCTAAAGTTTGTAATAACTTAGAGCCTGCAGGAACTATTATGGGATTGCTAGCATCGCCATTAATTTCAATTGATACGTTACCTGTGGATACTAGTTTTGATCTCGCAAAAACTATAATCAAAACTAAAAGTAAAATAATTCCACTAAATGATGCGACACCCAGAATTAAATCAATACTCATTTTAAAGTGATATTCCTCCAAAAGACATAAAACCAAAACTCATTAATCCAACAATAATAAAAGTTGTACCCAATCCCTTAAGTCCATCTGGTATATCAGAATATTTTAATTTTTCTCTAATACCAGCTAAAACAACAATTGCTAAAGCCCAACCAAAGCCTGCACCAAATCCATAAACAACACTTTCTCCAAACATTAAGTCTTTTTCAACCATAAATAAAGAAGCTCCTAATATTGCACAATTAACTGTTATTAGGGGTAAGAATTGTCCAAGAGCGTTGTATAAAGCTGGAACGTACTTATCTAAAAACATTTCTAATATTTGAACACTTGCTGCTATTACACCGATATAACTAATTAACTCAACAAATTCTAAATTTGTTCCTTCAATCCCTGCCCAAGAAAGAGCATCTTCTCTTAATATATAGTTATAAATTAAATTATTTAAAGGGACTGTTATCAAACAAACAACAATCACTGCTATACCTAATCCAAATGCTGCATCAATTTTTTTTGAAATAGCTATAAAGGTACACATCCCCAAGAAAAGTGAAAGAGCAATATTTTCGATAAATACTGTTGTTATAAAGATATTTAGATAGTGTTCAAACATTTAAATCTTTTTTTGTTAAATTAGGTGCTGTTGAATGAATTGAAAGCTCAAAATCGTCCTCTTCAATTTGAGCTGGTTTTAAAGAACGTATAAGCCATATAAACAAACCTATAATGATAAATGAGCTTGGAGGAAGAAGTAATAGATTATTAGTCATGTACCATTCTGGCATTACATCAACACCAAATAGTGTTCCAGCACCAAGAAGCTCTCTAATAAATGCAACACCAATTAAAATAATACTGTAGCCGATTCCATTTCCAAGTCCGTCTAAAAAGCTTAGCAATGGTCTTTCTTTCATAGCAAAAGCTTCAGCCCTACCCATAACAATACAATTTGTAATTATTAATCCAACAAAAACTGATAATCTTTTACTGGTTTCATAATCATAAGCTTTTAATAATTCATCAACTACTATTACTAAAGATGCAATGATAGTCATTTGAACAATAATTCTTATACTTGAAGGAATATAATTTCTAATAAGTGAGATAAATAAATTTGAAAAAGATATCACACTAATAACAGCAACACACATCACTAATGTTACTGTTAAATTATTTGTAACAGCCAAAGCAGAACATATTCCAAGTATCTGAAGAGTTATAGGGTTTTCATCAATAAGAGGTTTAATAATGACCTCTTGATATCTCTTAAGATTCATAATCAAGCTCCTGTAATAATTTTGAATATCCAGAATTGCCAAACCAATAAGAAATCATATTTGAGACACCTCTTCCAGTTATTGTGGCACCTGATAATCCATCAACTTTATATAACTTAGAAGGGTCATCACTAGATACTTTTCCCTTAATTACCTCTAAAGCTACCTCGTCACCTTTATATATTTTTTTTCCAATCCAAGAAGCTTTCCATTCATTATTAGTTACCTCAGCACCTAAGCCTGGAGTTTCTTTATGTTCATAATAGGTAATACCGGAGACAGTATTAAAATCTCCTTTAATTGCAATATATCCAAATAATGTTCCCCATAAACCATATCCTCTTATTGGCAAGATTAACTTATCTATGTTTCCTAAATCGTCACGTAATATGAATATTTTTCCTACATTTTCTCTATTTTTTATTATTGCTATATCTTCATTTTGCGGTACTGGAGAGGATAAGTTACTGTCCTTAGTGGACATTAATTGATCATATTCATCTATATTAAAATTATTATACTCATCCATCAATCGACCAGTATCAAAGTCAATAAACTTTTGTTCTAAGTTAGAGAATTGTTCTGCAATAGTTTGATCTGGTTGGATTTTTATACCGGCAACTTCAAGAACTTTTATTCTTCTATCATTAAGTTTATTTTCTTTTTGTTGTTCTCTTAAGCTAACTGCGGATGTTGAAACAATTAACGAACATACCAAGCAAACAGCAAATGCAACTCCAATTGTTTTTAATACAGATTCATTCATTAAATAAAGCCTTACGTTTTTTAATATTTGACATTACTACCATATGATCAATAACAGGAGCTAATAAATTAGCAAATAGTATAGCTAACATCATACCCTCAGGAAATGCTGGATTAATAACTCTAATTAATATTACTGTGACGCCAATAACCATTCCATAAATCCATCTACCTGTATTAGTGCCTGATCCTGAAACTGGCTCAGTCGCCATAAAGACTAAGCCAAATGCAAAACTTCCTATGACAGCATGCCAATACCATGGAATATAAAACATTGGATTTGAATCAGATCCTACTAAATTAAGAATTGAAGACATAAATATCATACCAATAAATGTTCCTAGGATAATTCTGTACGAGGCTACTTTTGTTGCTAATAAAATTATTAAACCTATCATTATTGCTATTATCGATGTTTCTCCAACAGAACCTGGAATATTTCCTAAAAATGCATCCATCCATGTATATGAGTTAGTGATACCTGATAATCCGTTTTCTGCTGCCATGCCTAATGCAGTGGCTCCACTATAACCTTCAGGTATTATATTGTAATCTGATATACCTGCTATCCAAACTTTATCACCAGAAATTTGTGCAGGATATGCAAAATATAAGAAAGCCCTACCTGTTAAAGCAGGATTTAAGAAATTTTTACCAGTACCTCCAAAAATTTCTTTTCCAATAACCAAGCCAAAAGAAATACCCATTGCAGCCTGCCAAAGTGGAATATCAGGTGGACAACTTAAAGCAAATAATACAGTTGAAACAAAAGCTCCCTCATTAATTTCGTGTTTTCTTACAATTGCAAATAATGCCTCCCAAGCAATACCTACGGTAAAAACTACAAAATATATTGGAATGAAATAACATGCTCCAAACCATAACTTACTGAAAAAGCTATTAGAATCATAACCAACAATATTTACAAAATAATGATGCCAATCGCCAGTATTTTGTACATTTATTGAATCTAGATATTCTAATGAATGAGATCCTAGGTTATACATACCAAAAAACATTGCAGGAAAAGTAGCCAACCAAACAGTTACCATTACTTTTTGAATGTCTACACCGTCTCTAACATGAATTGGATTTTTTGTTTTTTTACCATAAGAAAAAAATAAATTTTCTAATGCATCGAATAATGGGAACCATTTATTATATTTACCATCATTAATAAAATTAGGTTTGATGTTATTAAAATAATTTCTAAGAATCTTCATTGTTCTAAATATAGCTTATTTAAATTGTCCATTAGAATTGATGAATAGTCATATTTACTAGGACAAACATATGAACAGAGGGATAAATCTTCAGGGACTAACTCTAACATTCCTAAATCAACTGCCATTTCTATATCGGATACCACCAATGATTTAAGTAATTGTGTGACTAAAATATCCATTGGAACAACTTCCTCATAAGATGAAATTGGTACTATTGCCCTATTACCGCCACCTATAGATGTATTAAAGATATACTTTTTAGGTCTAATAAAAGATGAGATAAAGACATTTAATTTTGAATGTAATGAGGAGCCTGGCATTAACCAATTTAAAAATATTTCATTTACTTCATCTGGAATAACAGAAACTTGTGAATCATAATAACCTAAGTACTTCATTACACCTTCTGATTCATGACCATGCAAAACAGATCCCGATATAACTCGTGAGTTATCTTCTATCTTTCCAGCAGTAATTTCATCTAAATTACATCCATATCTAACCCTAATTAATGATGGTTCAAATACAGCAGGACCTCCTAAACTAATAATCTTAGTTGTTTTAATTTTTTTATTTCTTTTAAGATAACCAATTGAAATTATGTCTTGGAAATTAATTGTCCAAACTTTTGAATTTATGTTTACGGGATGTATTTTTGAAATATGTGTACCAACTAAACCAGCTGGGTGTGGTCCAGCAAACTGATGATAATTAATGCCAGATAACGTATTATCAAAATTACTATTTTGATATGTAAGATGGATATCGCAATTAAATAATTCTTTTATTATCTCAAGACCCAGATCAAAACTATCTTTTTCTAAATTAATGATTTCATAAGGGTCAACACTTAATGGGTTTGTATCACAACAGTTTATAAATAAAGCCTCAGGTGAAGAAGATATTTTTGGTGTTCTGTTAAACGGCCTCGTTCTGAATGCGTTCCAAAGACCGCTATTAAATAATGTATTTTTGATCTCGTCTTGGTTAATACCCATATCATAGTCAACAAAGTCTTCATTTTGTGAAATTTCTATTTCAATTGATAAGAATTTTCTTTTATCTCCTCTATTAATTGACTTAATAACTCCTCCAGCAGGAGCAACAAAAAATACACCCGGATTTTTTTTATCTTCAAATAATTGTTGGCCAGCTTTTACTTCATCATTATCTTTGACTAACATAGTTGGCTTCATTCCAACAAAATCATTAGCTAATAAAGAAACTGATGAAATTTTTGGTTCATCACTAATAGTTATGGCTGGTTTACCTGAAATTGGTAAATCAAGACCTTTTGATATTCTTATCACTTTATGTGTGCCTTAAGTTGCTATTGAAACTATTAAAAACAATAGAATTATAAGGCTAAAGTGAGTCTGATTCTAGGTTTAGTTTACTGGATTTGGCAATCTTGGTAGATTAATTTTAGCTACTTTTTTGGTAAGTCCAATAACTTGTTTAGAATAGCCATATTCATTGTCATACCAACAATAAAGGGTAACTCTGTTTTTACTAGCAATTGTCGCTTGAGAGTCAATAATTGATGCAAATGGACTTGAATAAAAATCAGTTGATACAATTTCTGGAGAATTTACAAAGCCAATTATTTCTCTATATTTTGAATGAAAAGCAATTGATTTAAGATAATCATTAATCTGTATGTCGGTAACCTTCTCTTTGAGAGCTAATGATAGTATTGCAAGGCTTACATTGGGTGTCGGAACTCTTATAGCATTGCCAGTAAGTTTTCCTTCAAGCTCTGGGAGGGCTTTAGCAACTGCCTTAACTGCTCCTGTGGTAGTAATAACCATGTTTAATGGTGCTCCACGACCCCTTCTATCACCTTTATGAAAATTATCAATTAAATTTTGATCATTTGTATATGCATGAACAGTTTCTATATGACCACCTTTAATTATATATTTGTCATTGACTGCCTTTAAAACTGGAACTATTGCGTTTGTAGTACATGATGCAGCTGATATTATTGAGTCTTCATCTTCAAGAATATTATCATTTATTCCATACACTATATTTTTTAAATTGCCTTTTGCCGGGGCAGTAAGAATTACCTTTGAAGCTCCTGATTTGAGATGTTTTGAAAGGCTGTCTTCATCTCTCCAAACACCTGTATTATCGATTACTATTGGATCAATTATATCGTAATCATTGTATTCAATTTCATCTGGACTTGATGCATAAATTATTTTAACTGAATTGCCATTAATTACTAAAGTTGAATTTTCTTCATCAACTCTAACAGTACCATCAAAAGGTCCATGAACAGAATCCCTTGTTAATAAACTTGCTCTTTTAAAAATATCATCATCTGAAGCTTTTCTTATAACGATAGCTTTTAATCTAAAGTAATTACCTGGACCAGTTGTTTGTGTCATCATTCTTGCTACCAACCTTCCTATTCTTCCAAAACCATATAAAACAATGTTTTTTGGATTATTTGGTCTATTAGATTCTTTATTAATAACAGACTGAAGTTCGTTATTAATATAATCAGGAATTTTTGATGTATCATTTTTAATATCATTAAAAAAAGGACATTTCACTGCTATTTCACCAATATCAATTTCACAATCTTGAAGATTTAATGAACTTATATATTGAAGAATAGGATAAGTCTCAAGTTCACTTAATTCATTATCATCAGTTTGTCTTGCAAATCTGTGAGCTTTCATAATGGCAACAGGTGATTCATTAACTAATGATTTACCATAAATCATTATATTGATTCCATTCCTATATAAAGAACCAATTAATGGAACCATTAATTCAGCAAGAGCTTCTCTCCATTTCCAATCTCCGAATGAATCTTCAGGCAAAATGCGTTTTTGTCTTTCTGTTGATTGAAAGTTTATGTCCCTATTTTTATTCATAAACTAATTATAAAT
>CETB01014583.1_pt1 | contig 9869 bp, 2 predicted proteins | sample 356381 | NCBI WGS metagenome assembly CETB01 (sample SAMEA2622545, study PRJEB7988) | marine metagenome | biome: marine biome (ENVO:00000447); feature: deep chlorophyll maximum layer (ENVO:xxxxxxxx); material: "saline water (ENVO:00002010), including plankton (ENVO:xxxxxxxx)" | depth 155 m | reverse complement strand
GTATTTGATGAAGTAATCATTAAAGAGAGATTACTTGTTGAAGGTGGAACTACTAAACAGATTCTATCTCAGTTTAATGGTCCTGTAACCTTTAATGGTATTACTAGATTCACTAAAGATATGATCACCAACAATATTAAGGTTGGTGGTACTAATGATGGTGTAGTTACTATTAATAACCAGACTGATGTTGATTATGATTGTTCTACTAATAAGACTAATGAAGGTGTTCTTGTTGTAAAAGGTGGAGCAACTTTCCATAAGAAGGTAAGTATTTGTGGAACTTTAGGTGTTTGGAGTACTACTGGTATTTCAACCTTTATGCATAGTGTTAATATTGATAAGGATATAACTGTTGATCGTAATTCGTACTTTAGTGGAATAACAACATTTAACGGTGGATCTCATTTCCCAAGTAATAAGTTCTTAACATTTGGTAAGGCGACTCCTGCTGATGCTAGGGGATGGATTTATCATGATGATGTAAGTGCACTGGATAACTTTAGAGTTACCGCATTAGGTCCAGATACTCATCTTTACTTACAGAGTGATGAAAAGGTTGTTATTAGTAATAAAAACAATACTGAATATGGTATAGTTTATAATCAGGGTAGTGATGTTGAATTGTTCTATGGTGGAGGAACTGCTGCTTCTCAAGCCAAATTACTTACTCAAGCTACTGGAGTTAAAGTTCAGGGACAATTAGATGTTACTCAGGATATTATTGCTTACTCAGGTTCTGATAGAAGATTAAAAGATAATATAACACCTATTCCTAATGCTCTTGAAAAGGTTGTTTCGATTAGTGGTAATACCTTTAATTGGAATTCAGCATCTAGTAAAGAAGGACAAGGAGATACTGGTGTGATTGCTCAAGAAATTGAAGCACTTGGATTACCTGGTTTAACTACTATTCGAGATGATGGTACACATGCTGTTGCTTATGAAAAACTTGTTCCTCTTTTAATTGAGGCAGTTAAAGATTTAGCTAAGACAGTTTCTGAATTAGAGCATGACTTGAGGTTCAAAAAATAAAGACCAATCTAACTCATAAATAGATAAAAAACATATTCAGATGGCGAATATTAAAAAATCATTTAATTTCCGAAGTGGTGTACAGGTTGATGATGATCATTTAATTGTTGACACTAATGGTGCTGTTGGTATAGGATCTACAGTACCTACAGAACTTTTGGATGTTAATGGTAATATTAAGACATCTGGAAATGTTACTGGAACAATAGGAAGTTTTACTAAAGTTATAGCAACTGATTTAGATATTACTAATGTTAATATTCAGACAGGAAATGTTAGTGGATCTGGTGTTAAGATTGGTGATCCAGTTGGTGTTATAACTGCTCAAAATGTAGGTGAAACAGTTACTTATTATGGAGATGGTCAATATTTAGAAAACATACCAACATCTCAGTGGATTGATAAGGATGTTGGATTAGGTTTTATTAGCATATATGCTGCTGGTAATGTGGGTATAGGAACTGAAGATCCTAGACATACTCTGCAAATTGGTGGTAATAATAATCCAAATGCTTTTGAGGAAGGTGTAGGGATTAATTCTCGTGGTGGTGTTGTAGCAACTGGTATTATTACTGCTACAACATTTAAAGGAGATGTCACTGGTGACATTACAAGTGCTGAATCTAATATTACACAGGTAGAATCAACCTATGTTAATACTAGTGGTATTGTTACTACAACAGATCTTCATGTAACAGGTATAACAACAACACCTAAGATTGAAGGTTTAAACATTATTAGTCAACCACAAGGACCTACTGAGACTATTATAGTTACTGTTGATTCTAAGACTACTAATAACAGATATTACAATGAGGGAAATTCTAATGCGTATTACCTAGATGGTAAAGAAGCACCCTTTTTAACCTTAGTTCCTGGTAGGACATATAGATTTGATCAAAGTGATCCAACGAACACTGCTTATCCACTTAGATTTTATTATGATTCATTAAATGATTCAGTTTATGGTGGTGGTATAAATGTTGTTGGTGCTCAAGGAACTGCTGGAGCATATGTTGATATAACAATAACTGAAAGTAGTCCGCAGGTAATATATTATGATTCTGCTTCTGCTGCTACCCTTTTAGGTAATGTTATTAAAACAAATTCTGCGGCTCAAGTTCATAATCTTGAAGTTGTTGGTGTATTAACTGCTACAAATAATATTGTTGGAAGTCTAACTGGTGATGTTACTTCAACAAAATCTACATTTGATCAAGTAGATACTTCTTATATAAACACTACAGGTATAGGAACTTTTGGTGAATTATCAGCCACACAATCTTTTACTGGTATTACCACATCTTCATTAACACATGTTCAAGATGGATTGGGTATTGGTATTAATAATCCTAAGAGAATTGTTGACATATATTCATCTGGAATAGCAACAGTTGATGTTGTTGGAAGAGAATCAGCAATGATTCAGATTGGGCAAAATTATACTGTAACAGCAGGTATAGGAGAAAGTGTTGGTATTATAAGATTTGGAACTCAGGATAAGACTTTTGAGTTAATTAATGGTGATTCAGGAGATTTTAATTCTTATATACATTCTGGTAATTTTGTTGGTGTTAATACAGGTAACTTTAATTGGATATATGGGCAGACTAATCAAAAGTTAATGTCTCTTACTTATGATGGTAAGTTAGGTATTAATAAACCAGATCCTGAAGTACAATTAGATGTAGTTGGAGTATCTACATTTACTGGTAGTGTTCTTATTACTGGTAATTTGGAGGTTGACGGTGATTTAATTGGTGGTAATACTACACTTCCACCATTAATAACAGGTTCAGATATATTCAGACAGACTGGTATATCAACCTTTGTTGATGTTGATATTACTAACATAGTAGAAGTTGGTGCTATTGCTATTGGAACAAGTCGAGAAGATATTATTGAAGCTGCAGCAATAGATGCTCAGTTTAGTAGAGCATTTGTTTCTGCTCTTGGTATAGGAACTAATGTTACTCCATCAACTTTGACCGTTGATGGTGCTATTGGTGCTACTGGAAGTGTTGGAATTGGAACTACAATAGCAACTTCTGGTGCTGACTTCGCAAGAGCTGGAGTACCAATAACAAGATTTTTAAAATTACCTAGAGTTACTTCAAACGAAAGGGATAATCTTGTTGCTTTAGAAGGAGGATCAGTAATATGGAATACTGATGAATCTAGAATAGAATATTATAATGAATCTGGTGGAAATTGGTCTTACATTAGCGGTACTGGCGTTTAACTTATGGCTAGAAAGAATTATCAAGTAAAGGCTAAGACTGGTGAAGCTTGGCAAAGTATACATGAGCAATTAATTAAATCTGATAGTGTTGACTCATTAATTCCTAATAGGAAAGTTACTTGTAAAAATCCTCTTTATGATAGTCCAAGGAGAGGAACATATCAATTATCTTTAGCTGAAGTTGAACAATTAAGATTACATTCCAATATACTTTCTGTCGAATTGGATCCAGGATATCATGATGATTGTCTTCCTCCACTAGAATTGTTTAGTAATGATAGATTTTCTAATCCTGTAAAAAATTATAGAGCATTAGTTAAACCTTCTACTACAGATGTAACTGAGGTTACTAATTCTTTAAGAATGACTAGTGGTAACTCAGGTGAAGGGACTACTAATTGGATCAGAGTTCGTAATAATTCTGGAGAAAGTCCAGCTATGCTTTATTGGGATCAGTTACCGACTATACTAACTGATTATGGTGTATATAAATCTATTCCTGCTGATACAACTGATGCTGATCCTGAATTAGATAATTTATTAGATACTGTTAATGTAATACAATTAACAACTTCAGGTGTTCATCAGTTAGTAGTCTGTGCTGATGCTAAAATTTTTAGGGTTGAATGGTGGAAAGGAACTTCTGGTGGAGCTGGTGGTACTAAATCATTCCCACAAACTGAAGCTTGGTCTAGTAAAAGAGACCTAACTTCTGATATAATGGAGGATTATGCTAATAGGGGTATTAAATATGAAGTTCTTAATTTAGGATATCTTAGTGCTGGAGAACATACTATAAAATGTTGGATAGAAAATGGTCCTTATGCTAATCAAGCATTTGAAAGTTGGGATTATAATCCTAGTGCTATTGCTTGGCAATTACTTAGACTTCCTATGGATGGGTATACTTCTGATCATAATGGAGCTAATGATGCTTATCAGGATATTACTACATGGCCTACTATAATTCCTAAGACTAATCCTACATCTTCTGAAAAGAATAGAACAGGATATCAAACATTAAGAACTTCTTCGGATTATAATAATAATTGGGGATCTAATGATGATGTTCCAGTAACAAGTAATATATCATATACAAATGATGGAAGGGATGTTGATATTATTATACTGGATGATGGTGTGTGGTCTGGACATCCTGAATTTATTTCAACTGATGATGATCCACCTAATTGGATACCTGGAAATGTATTGTCTAGACATGGAAAATCTGGTGTTTTAGATGTACTATTGGATGGTCCATATTATATTGATCCTGAATGGTTTGATGCTGATCAAGCATCAAGAACAACTATTCGTTGGGATGGTACAAGAGTTCCTGTTGAATCTGTTGCTATAGAATGGTGGGAAGATAGAACAAAAAGATCTTCAAAATTTGGTGGAGTTGAAGTTGGTGAAATAGTTTTTAGTACTGGATCTATTGCTGGTCAAGGATATTATACTAGAGATAGGCATTGTGGGAATGATTTAGTACCACCAACTGGATCATATGTTAATTGTCTGGGTTGTCCAACCGAGTATAATGGTAAACATGGAACACCATGTGCATCATTAGCATATGGAAAGAATTTTGGATGGGCATTTAATTGTAATAAATGGACACTAGCTAATTTTGGTGGTGCTTTTACTGATGCATGTTTTAAGATACAAAGAATATTCCATAGATATAAACCCAATAATCTTAAGTTTCCTACTAATCCTAAAGACCCTACTATTTCATCTAACAGTTGGGGTGGTGGAGTTAATCAAGGATATGCTTTTTCTACTGGTGTAAGATCTTATGAATATAGAGGAACTGCTGGTACTTATGATTCTACAGCAGAATATAATTCAGGATCAAGACCTACCATACCACATTTTGTAACTCGTGGTAATGCTGGTGTTTTGAGTAACTATGTTCAAGGTGTAGGTAATCTTTCATCATTCCAAGTACAATTATCATCATATATGGAGCCTACTATTGATCCAAACACAGGGGAATATGATTATAGTGGTATTACAGGTAATTGGGCTAATGTAATAAGTGAATTGGAGGAGATGATTGAAGAATATGAAGTAACTGAAAATGGCGTTACTATTACACATCCTGGTATTATAGTATCTTTTGCTTCAGGAAATGCTGGTGAATATGTAACAAAAGAAGGTGATCCTGATTTTAACAATAAGGTTGGATCAGCATCTGCTTCTCCTGAATACTTTAACAATAGGCAAGGATATCCAGCACAAGTTGGATATAATCCTGCAACACCAGTATTTACTGTTGGTGCTTTAGATAATGAGTTTAAGACACGTACTGATTTTAGTGTTGATGCTGCGTTGAGAGATGATGCTTCTTATTATGGTGAAGCTAATAAGAATCATACAAAGGCTCCAGCTAATGCTGAAACATTAGGTATGTCAATGTTTGGGTCTAAGTTTGGACCTAGATTAACAGCTCCATTAGCAAATAGGTTTATTGATTTCTACGCAAGTTACAACGATTTCTCAAATAGGGGTAGTTATATAGATTTTTATGCTCCTGGAGATGGAACTTTAGCTGCGGCAGCTGAAATAGAAACAAGTTATATAAGTAATGATGCTAAGTATTATGAAAGAAATGAGACTCATCCTGTAAGTGGAAAAGTATATCAAGATTATCATTTTGGTGGAACTTCAGCAGCATGTCCTGTAGTTTCTGGACATTTAGCTGCTGCTATGCAACAGAATAGGGGATGGAGTGCTGCTGATTTAAAGAACGCTTTAAATTCAGCTATTTCAGTAGACCCTAATGTTTATACTGGTCTTCCTGCAAGTAGTGATCCTGATGATTTAAATTGGTTGAATGCTTATTCAGCTTATGGTAGTGATATAAAGGTAATTAAAGAATATACTGGATCACCAACTACAGAAAATGTATCTCTTGTAGCAAGTGGTGGAATTCATCCCACAAGACCAGTTAATGAAAGATTTACAATAACAAGTAGTACTAGTGAGACTCATAAATTAAAGATTTATGGTATAAGAGAATTTTTAGAAACTGATAGTGAAGTTGAATTAACTTTAAGGGATGGATTTTATCCTATTAGTATTAATACTGATCAGAGTGATAAAAATGAATTGGGTAAGTATACAATGCGAATCAATTCATCTAACAATAGATTATTAGAAGTTAGTGATGATAATGGGGTAACATGGAACGCCTTTACAGTTCTTATTGTAAATGGTAATTTCTATCATGGTGGTAGTGGAAAGTATTGGTATAGATTAAATCTACAAGATGATAGTATAGGATTACCTATACAAACTGGTCCTAGTTATACAATAACACCTAATAATTTTACTTTTAATGAAGGTGATACTCTAGTTACTACTGTTACAACTAATGAGGTTGCTGCTGGTACTACATTGTATTGGTCTTTAGTTGGTTTATCTGCTGCTGATTTATCTTCTGGAGATTTACAAGGCGATGATACTGTAACTATTAATAGTAGTCAAGGTGATTTAGTTGGATCAATATCAAATATATCTCATACATTTAGTAGTGATACAACTACTGAAGGTACTGAAAATTTTGAATTTAAGTTATTTACAGATGCAGCAAGGAATAACGAAGTAAAGAAAATATCTTTAAGTTTACTTGATACTTCTAAATCTGGTGGTACTAATGAGCCAGATCCATTTACTCCTGGAACTGATGGATATAATAGTAAATCATTCCCAGATAATATAAAGAGAACTCATACTAATGGAGATACAACTGTTGAAACTGCTGGACCATATTTTGTAGGTAGTGTTCCAATTAGTTTTAGAAAGATGGCTACCTATTTTAAACAAGGTGGTTATGTAGATGATACTCCAATAAAAGCGTCAGAGTATTTTAGAAATACTGATAATACACAAACTGGTGTTAATGTTCCTAATGCTACTGAGAATGAATTTGATACTGCTGGATCTACTAAAATATCTGGAGATAATTATCCTAATGGGACTTTCTCTGGTAATGGAACTAATCTTAGTTTAAAGACTTTTAGAAATTCTATTAAAAGATATTATAGTACCTGTGGTAGTATTAATAGTGTTGGTGGGACGGTAATCAGTCAATATAGTATGGGTAGATGGAATGGATCTAAAGGTATTGATTGGGACAATAGAAATAATAAGGATACTAGTAGTAGATCTGATGGTAATTTGATTCGGAATGTTGAGAAACATATGTTCATCAATGCAACATGTTATTCTGATGATGAGGGAACTAATGGAAATGTAGGTTCTCTTGTTAGTGGAGAATTTGATAAGAAGGCAGGTGCTAGGTTAGTTGAACCAACACTAACAGTTAGAAATAGTATTATTTTTGTTAATGGTAGATGTTTTGGTTCTGGTGGACTTGGTGGATATAGAACTACAGGTCCTAAAGGATCAAGTGATCCAGGTAAGCATGGTGGACCTGGATTAAAGGTAAAGCATACTGGTTCTGTAACTCCCATTTATGTTTGGAAAGATGCTCAGATCTTTGGTGGTGGAGGAGGTGGAGAATCTGGAGAAATGGGTGATCCAGGTGGTGCTGGTGTTTGTAGAGAGGAATATACACAGACACAGGAAGTATCATTCTGCCCTATAAATTCTAGTGGTGGATATGTTTTACAAGGTTGTCCTGCTGGATGGACTAGTAGTGGATGGTCAGGTACTGCGGAACCATGTATGACCGAATCTACAACAGATCCAGTAACAGGAGAAGTTACAGTAAGAGTTAGAGCATACACTCAACAGGTAACATGTAGTAGAATAGTTGTAAATGAAGCGGATCAAGCAGATCCAACTCAAGGTGTAGGTGGTAGAGGTGGTAATGGTAAGGGATATAACCAAGGAAGATCTGATGGTGAACCAGGAACACTAGGTGTTAATCCAACATGCCCATTTGGTACTTTAATTGGTGGATGGCCTGCTGGTGATGGTACTGATGGTGGTGATGGTGGTGAATGGGGAAGACCTGGTGAAAATACACGAGGAACTACTGGTGATGGTGGTAATGGTGGAGCAGCAATTTGTGGATCTCCATTTAAATTAAAAGGACCATATATTAATTCTAATACAGTTAAGGGAGAATATAATGGAGAATGTGATGGAAGTGAGCAAACTATAGATCCAGATCCAGGAGAAGGAGATCCAACCATAACAGTAGTTACACCAAAATTTGTAAGATTCCACAGAGAGGGAATGTTATTAATGGTTACTGCTCCTGCAGGAGAAAAGGTTAGGTTTAGATTACATAATCGTAATCAAGATAGATCTGGTTGGGGAGTACCATATCGGAGTATGACTGTTGCTGGCAATTCAATAACCAGAAACCATCCAGGGGATGTGACGGAGGTCATTGAATTGGCAGATGGTATGTATCCTATAACTTGGAATGACCTTAATAAAACGAATGTTAATCTTAGTGGATCTGGATACTATAATGGTAGCGGTCTTGATTCTAATGGTAATAAAGTTATTATGAATGATTCCCAGATGGATAATGATCTGTTATCAATTAACTTAAAGGATAATACTGCTTCAGGAAATGATTGTCAAATAACAATATTAAATCCTGATGATCCAGTGACTGATTGGGTGAAGTCTAAAAATTCAGTAATTCATAGTGGTAAATATATAGATGAAAATGGTGAGGAACAATGGGAATATGAAGCTCTTAATTCTTATTGGCATACATTCTTACAAGACTATGGTGTATATAAATCAAATGCGGATGTTCTAGCAGTTACACCATCATTAGAGGAATACCAACAACTAACATATACATTCCAATTCCGTAGTGGTGATAGGGGACCTGCTGGTTCTTATAGAGGACCTGAAGGAGACTATCCAATTTTAATGATGTCTGATAATGCTGGTCAAGTATGGGTTAATGGTGAAAGAGAATGTCATACAAGTTGGTATAGAGGACATGATGGAGAGACTAATTGGACAGATCCAAATTATGATTATACAGAGAAACATTGGGGTACAGTAAAAGTTAGATATACTGGTGGTATTGATACTTTTACTGCTACAGTTATGGCTAGGATTAAAAATAGTCCATATAATATGGATTGTGATGTTATGAAGAATCCACCAACCAAATTTGATAGTGATACTCCTTGTCCATTATTAGAACAAACATGGAAGAAAAACCCTGCTGGAATTGCTTTCGCAATCTATAAACCTGGACAAGGTTTGGGTTCTAAACCAATATTCAATTCTTTTGATCATTTACCAGGTAAATCACAAGCTAATAGATTTGGACCTGCTAAGTGGTCATTCCAAGTTGGTGGTGGTTGGGCTAATATTTTGGGAGTATCTATACCATATGATCCATCATTCTATGTTCCTAATAAGGCAACTTCAGGAGAATTAACAATTTCTCCTACTAAGTATGGTTCTCAACATGTTGAGAATGTTTATACAGTCACTGTTGCTGGTAAGGGTGGTGCTAATACAATACAAAAAAGATTTACTATTAAGTAAAGAACTGTTCTACACCAACAGGTTCACCGAAACCATAATCATATGTAAGAGCATCGTGACACACATAATGTGGATGATCTACTGGTACATC
>CETB01172219.1_pt1 | contig 9885 bp, 6 predicted proteins | sample 356381 | NCBI WGS metagenome assembly CETB01 (sample SAMEA2622545, study PRJEB7988) | marine metagenome | biome: marine biome (ENVO:00000447); feature: deep chlorophyll maximum layer (ENVO:xxxxxxxx); material: "saline water (ENVO:00002010), including plankton (ENVO:xxxxxxxx)" | depth 155 m | reverse complement strand
GGGGTTACTGCTGGGAAGATTCGGGTGAAGTTTGGGATGCGCGCGATGAAGCAACCTGTAACGAACGCGACGGTATTTGGGAATCAGCCGACCCTCAGGACCCCCAAAATTCTGATGGGTGGTGCATGTCAGAATGGGATGAAGCCAATTACGAACCAGCTGGGGAGTATAACGAGCTCACAGGATGCTGGATAGAGGCTTATGAAGATGGCTCAGTATATGAATCATGCGATGATGGATCTGGCTCATGGTTTGACCCCCTTACAGGAGAAACACAAACCTGGTCACCAGCTACCTACGATGCCGAAAGTGGCTGCACCACCCAGACCTACAATGGATTTACTGAAACCTGGTGTGAAGATGGCACCTCTTACTGGGAAGACGAAGAAGGGGGTGTGAATATCTCTTCATACGATGAAGAGAGAGGATGTTGGACAGACACCTACGCAGACGGATCATCTAGCGTCTATTGCGAAGATGGATTCAGCTCTTACACCGATGCAAATGGGAATACAGAAACATGGGCTGCGCCTGAAATCAATGTCGACCCTGCAACCGGCTGCACTATTGAGGTCTACGACGACTGGACAAATACATGGTGCCCAAATGGAGATTCGAGCTGGGAAGATGCAGACGGAACAAGAGGTTCATACAATGCTCAAACTGGATGTAGCGAGACGTTCTATCCAGACGGGGGACAAGATACTTGGTGCGAAGATGGATCAGGGTCTTACACAAACCCTGACGGTGAAACCGACAGTTGGGGCGCAACTGAATACGACTCTGAAACAGGCTGCTACACACAGGTATATTCAGACGGATCCTCAACGTGGTGTGACGATGGAACTTCTATTTGGACCGATGAGTTCGGAAATTCTAGTACCTATACCTACGACGAAGAGCTGGGTTGTGGCACAGAAGTATTCGATGATGGGGCTATCTCGACATGGTGTGAGGATGGATCAGGAACTTGGATTGACCCTGAGGGGAATGTCGAGACTTGGACCGCTCCAGTAATCACTATTGACGAAGCGACAGGATGTACAACGGAAGAATACGACACGGGCGAAATCTGGACGTGGTGTGAAGATGGAACAACTACCTTTACGGATATTGACGGGAATACTGACTCATGGACCCCCCCTCAAGAAGAGATCCGTGAGGACGGCGCTATCGTCCTAACCTACGACGATGGAACTGTAGAAATCATAAATCCTGATGGAAGTCTTAGGCTAACTTGGCCAGACGGCACCTGGTTCGAAGAGGAGTTCATGGAAGATGGTTCGCTTGTCCAACGTTACTCTGATGGATCAACGTACGTTGAGTTTGCAGATGGCACATCTAAATACACGGACCCCTATGGCCAAACATCACGAACTATAAGCATTGGTGAAGGAGATTCCCTTGGGTGGGTTACCCAATATGATGACGGAAGTACCTATACCGAGTATGAAAATGGAAGAGCAAGCTATACAGATCCATCAGGATTTAGTGTTGAGATCATTGTTGATCCAGAGACCGGAGTCAGAACTGAAACGTCAAGCGACGGCACAGTCATAAGAGAAGCCCCTGACGGGTCATTCTCAGTGATCTACCCTGACGGAACCCGAGATTCAGGAGTATACAACCCTGACGGCGACCTCGTTATGACTTATGCTGACGGTTCGAGCAGCATAGTACGGGAAGACGGATCAGAAACGTTCACAGATCCATATGGAATAACTACCATCGTCACGTACGACGAAGAAGGTCGCCGAACAGAAATATCTTCCGACGGATGGACCTCAACAACTTCCCCAGACGGGTCCAGTATTAGAGTTACATATCCTGATGGCTACGTGGAAAATACTGTGATTTCTTCTGATGGGTCGTACGTCACTACGGGAAGTGACGGTTCATCGATTCGATACGACGCAGAAACCCAGCAAACCACCTTCGCTGACCCATCTGGATCAATCGAAGTTCTCCGAGTTGACCAAGATGGAAACGAAGTCCTTACCAACTCGAATGGAGAAACCATAGAGTTCAACCCTCTCGCAAACACTTCATCGTTCATAGATGCTGAAGGGAACACGCAAATTAGTGAGCGTACCGAAAATGGAGGATATCTCATAACTCTTGAGGACGGTACCGTCCTTGAACTAGATCCAACCGGAAAGCCACTCAACAGTGATACCGCCATAACGGAAACCGATAGTACTCTTAGCATCGATTGGGAGGCTAACAGTATTTCTGGAAATGCTGTCGGGAATGTTGAATGGGACAAAGAAACAAACACCCTAAGCTCATGGACGCTAGAAGACAATACCTTCAGGAAGCTAGATATTGATGACGATGGCTCTATGACAATGGAAGTAGATGGGGAAACCTTCAAATACGATCCCGCTACCGGAGTAACCGGTGTGAACGATATCTTCTACGAACTTGGAGAAACGATTATTAACACTTCTGGAGCCGGATCCGCAACGATCTCGGAAGATGGAATGACCTTCACCGTAGACTATGACGGGGTGAGCGCAACGGCAGTTACTGGGGCAACCGGAGTTACCGTCGAAATTGATGGGGAAATCTATGAATTCTCCTACTAGACCCATAATGACCAGCCCTAATAGGAAGTTCTCTCCTTTCAGGATCTTTGCGATTGCCACTGCATCGTGCTTACTTTTTGTTGGTGCCTGTGGTGGTGGAGGTGGGGAAGACAAAGGACCAAATGCTGAGAGTTCTTCTGAAAACGCTACCGGTGATAGTGCTAGCACCCAGGAAAGCCAAAGTAATGAAACTCCGAGCGGAGGAGATTGTGTTCTCGAAGTTAACGCTGACTGCAGCGGGGCTGATCTTTCTGGCCAAGACTTGTCAGCCATAGTAGCTCCCGGAATAAATCTGAGAGGAGCTAACCTTAGCGGAACAATTCTTGATGGAGCTCTTCTCGTCGGTGCAAAATTGACTGGAGCTGACCTTAGTGGCGCATCCCTTGCTCATACCAATCTATCAGCCGCAACCTTGACTCAAGTCCGAGCCCCAGCAACAGTTTTCTTTGAAACAAACCTCACACACGCTGATCTGACACAAGCCGACCTAAATACTGCGGTAATGATAGGAACGAACCTTAGCTCAGCGAACCTGACTGGGGCATCTGTGGAGGGCCTAATCGATAGGCGAACAGAGAAATGCGGAACTATTTGGGCCGACGGATCGCTTGACAATTCAGGCTGCTAGCAATCTCCTAGCTTCACACATCTGCTACTGTCTTCAATCGCCGCAAATTGGCATCTAACATAGCTACATGAGCAACATCGCACTTTCCCTAGCCAAAGCAGCAGGATGGATTTCCCGTGCGCTGGGCTTTGGAGGAGGAACTACTATACCGGGAATGATTCTCCTGAAGTTACGACCTCGCGCTCTTCAGGAAATGGCACAAGAACTTGAAGAAATTATAATCATCTCAGCAACAAACGGGAAAACAACCACTGCCAGAATGGTAAGCCATGCTGCTCATGAGTCTGAAATTTCATTTGTAGCCAATACCTCTGGAGCCAACCTTTCAAGCGGAATCGCTACGGCATTACTCCAACGAAACCCAGATGAGAGATTCGGAATTTTCGAAATCGATGAGGCGGCACTACCTGACCTTATTCCGCAAATACGACCTACCGTCCTTGTCTTAATGAACCTTTTCCGCGACCAACTTGACCGATACGGGGAACTAGAAACAACTATCCAAAAATGGAAGGAAATGATCGAATCTCTCCCGGAAACTACAAAACTCATAATCAACGCAGACGACCCCGCCCTCGCCTACCTCGGGTCGCTCCATCAAAACGTTGAATTCTTAGGACTCGAGCTAACCGACTATGGAAGCGAAACCATTCCCCACGCAGCTGATTCACTCCATTGCCAGAAATGCGACAGTCCTCTCAATTTCAAACAAGTCACCATAGGTCACCTTGGCCACTGGGAATGCCAGAATTGCGGATTCCGCAGACCAAACCCTTCTTTTACAGGTGACAAAATTAACCTTAAGGGGCTTAACGGATCTGAGTTCATCGCAGCATCCAAAAAAGATTCACTAGAAATTCAAATACCCCTTGCCGGGATCCATAACGTCTATAACGCCCTGACCGCATACGCCACCTGCTCTACGATCGATATCTCAACGACAAAGATCCAAAAAGGCCTCTCGACAATTTCAGCCGCCTTCGGAAGAAATGAAATCATCAACTTCGATGGAATCGAACTCATGATAATGCTTGCAAAAAACCCCGCAGGAGCAAACCAAAATCTTAAAACCCTTCTCCTAGAAGAAGGAAACATGCACCTTGCTATCCTCCTGAACGATAGGACTGCTGATGGAAAAGATGTTAGTTGGATCTGGGACGTTGACTATGAAATGATCCTTGACCGCATTTCATCTCTAACCATTAGCGGAGACCGAGCTTACGACCTTGCCCTTCGTTTTCACTATTCAGGATTCCCAGCTACAAGCATGCATGTCGCCCCATCAATACAAGAGCTTCTAGAGCACTTAAAAAGTACTATCAAAACAGACGGAAGGGCTATCGCCTTACCGACGTATACGTCAATGCTTGATTTACGAGCAGGACTTAACAAAATAGGAGCAACCCACTCTTTTTGGGAGGAAAAATGACAGAAATACGAATCTGCCACCTCTACCCAAAGGAAATGAACATCTACGGCGACCGTGGAAATATCGCTGTTATACAGAAGCGACTTGAATGGCGAGGGTACTCATCCTCGATAACTCCAATAAGCACTGGAGATGACTTCACTCCCACCAACTTCGATCTTTGCTACCTAGGGGGTGGCCAAGATAGAGATCAAATGATCGTCGCGTACGACCTTCAAAAAAAATCTGCAGCATTACACTCTGCAGCTAAAGACGGCATGGTTTTTCTATGGGTATGTGGAGGAATCCAGCTTGCTGGCGCAGGATACACAGACTCCGAAGGCCGAAGGATCCCCGGCGTTGGGATCCTTGATTTAGACACTTCTGCAGGAAAAAATCGGCTCATCGGAGACCTTGTCCTAGAAGCAGAACTCAACGGAGATACCTGCAAAGTTGTCGGTTATGAAAACCATGCAGGAAGAACATTTCTAGGCCCTGATGCCACTCCACTTGGTTCAGTACTTAAGGGCCATGGAAATAATGGCATAGATAGAACCGAAGGAGCTGTCCAACGAAGAGCAATCGGCACATACATGCACGGACCTATCTTGCCCAAAAACCCCTGGCTAGCGGACAAACTTCTTTCATGGGCGATTGAACACAAAACAGGAAAGATGCCCACCCTCACCCCTCTAGACAACTCCTTAGAAAATCTTGCACAGCAAGTAGCAATAACACGCGCCGGCGTGAAACGATAGACCCATAATCAAAATCAAGAATAGAGCGAGTAAGTTATTTAATATGCCAGGAAGATACTCCTACACCAGCCCATGGTCCCGAGGAAACGACCCGTGGTTTCGAATAGGGCAAATCGACATCACAACGACAGTAGGCCTAATCGGCTTAGGAATCATTTCTGTCTTTGTGTGGGCTATTGAGGGAAGAAGCCATGAAATAAGCTTAAAGCTGCTGCTCGATCCACAAAGGGTCCAAGATGGTGAAATCTGGAGACTGATCACCTGGCCGCTAGTCAATCAAGCTAGTTTCTGGACTATTTTCTTGTTTTTTATTCTCTATATGCTTGGTAACCAATTAGAGAACCTAATGGGAAGAAGGACTTTTCTTTATCTGCTCTTAGCTTTCACAGTTATCCCTGCTGTCGTGGTCACACTTGCCAGTATCTCAAATTCTTCACCTGCATTTATTTATGGATTACGCTTCGTCGAACTTGGTGTGCTGATTGCTTTTGCCGCTCAATTTCCCTTTGCGCGATTTTGGCCGGGCATTCCTGCCTGGGGAATCGTAACTGTCATTGTTGGCCTCCAGTTCCTTGACGCTCTTCAAATGCGATCGGGACTGCATGCTCTAACATTACTTAGCGTAGCCATCACAGCTCTCGTCGGGATGCGTTCACTGGGATATGCAGCGGATCTGCATTGGATTCCAGCAATACCAATTAGCGGAAATGCTAGAAGAGAATCACGCCAGCGCCCTAAACGTCAGAGACGATTCAAAAAGAACCATCTACGGGCAGTTACTGAATTTCGCGATCGGCACACGGAAAAAGAGATTGACCAAATCTTAGACCAAGTGGCTGAAGATGGAGTCGAAAGCCTTTCAAAAGACCAGAGAAAACGTCTAGAACAACATTCAAAAGAATTAAGGAAACGCCGCGACAGCTAATGGCAAAAATATCTCAACTGGATCATGAATTTGCAAGCTACGCTGCGACCGAAGCAGGAAAATTACTACTAGAAATCCGTGCCGGTAACCACAATTTGGATTCTTCCAACCTTGATCTAGGGGCATACGGTGACATCCAGTCTCATGAACTTCTCGTTAAATTAATATCTGATCAGTTTCCCGACGATATGATCCTTTCGGAGGAAGCAAATGAGGACCCCAGCAGGATCAGCAAAGACCGAGTATGGATTATCGACCCTCTAGATGGAACTCGAGAGTACTGCGTTAAAGGGAGAACTGATTGGGCTGTACATGTGGCGCTTTCAAACTTCGGAATGCCTGAAGTAGGCGCGGTTGCACTTCCAAATTTCGGAAAAACATACAGCACTCTTGATCCACCCCAAACCCCATTATCTTCCGGCCCGATCAAGATCGTCTACAGTCGGACAAGAGCAGTTCCAGTCGCTGAATTCCTATCGAAGGAGATGGATGGAGAGCTGTTGCGAATGGGGTCTGCTGGAGCAAAATCCATGGCAGTCATCAATGGCACTGCCGATATATATGTTCACGCTGGAGGCCAATATGAATGGGATAGCTGCGCACCCGTCGCTGTAGCACTAGCATCAGGAATCCATGCCTCAAGGCTGGACGGAACTCCTTTGCGCTATAACCAAAAAGATCTCCACGTGCCAGATCTCCTTATTTGCAGAAAAGAGCTAGTAGATCCCGTCCTAACATTACTCAGATGAATTTTCAGGTGTAGAGTCCTGAGAATGCGTTTGGTCATAGCTACATGCTCAGTTGATTACAAAGGAAGACTGAAAGCAACTTTGCCAACTGCTAAAAGACTCATCATGACAAAGGCAGATGGATGCGTCGCCGTTCATTCGGGCACTCGGGGTGCCTATAAGCCGCTCATGTGGATGAACGCCCCTAATAGAATCGAAGAAGCTGAGAGCTCATGGGTTATCTCAAACCCTAAAGGCGAACGTCTAACTATAAGCATCGAAGAGATTTTATATGACACCAGCTTTGACCTGGGAGAGGATCCGGGTTTGCAAAAAGATGGTGTTGAAGACCACCTACAGCTCCTTCTCGCTGAAAATCCCGAAGAGATTGAGGAAGGTCTATCTTTAACCCGAAGAGAGTTTCCAACTGATATTGGCCCCGTTGATATGCTCTGTCGCGATAAGGACAGCAAAGCTGTCGCTATTGAGATTAAAAGACGAGGGGGCATCGATGGAGTTGAGCAGCTTACACGATACCTCGATTACTTAAATCGTGATCCGAAGCTGCGACCAGTTAGGGGCATATTCGTCGCACAAGAGATAACTCCTCAGGCAAAGACATTAGCGAAGGATCGAGAAATAGGCTGGGTTGAAATTGATTACGAGCAATTACAGGGAATAGAGTCGGATATTCTTCGACTGTTCTAGGCGGACTAATTCACGCCAGGAAGAAAACACATGCCGGTGACATAGCGAGCGATCTGTTCTCCATTATTCTGAGGAGATCGATTCATCGTCCAATTCTTCGCAAACTTATCGCCCTAAGCGGGCGAAGAGATCTTCGACGTCTGAACGCATACCAATCTCAAGAGTGGCATTAATTACAACTGCGTTTATGATGATCCTGACTCTCTGGCTTGCAATCTGGAGTATCGACCGAGCGATTAACAAAAACAAAATTGGTAGAGGCATCACCGTAATAGGTCAAGATGTAGGCGGTATGAACCCATCTGAACTTTCCGATGTACTGCTTTCGATAGCTACGAGCTATGCCTCAACTCCAGTAATTATTAAATCGGACTTAGGAGATATACAGACAACAACTGGCGAAGTAGGTATCACAGTACATATTGAAGAGACTTTCAAAAAAATACTGGAACTAGGTGATGTCCCACTCGTTGTCGAACCTTTCCACTGGGTAAAAAACCTTTTCGCTGAGCGATCTTCTCCGATCGCTGTCCAGTTGAGAAAAGACCAGAAATTTAAACTCCCCATAAATCCTTCCAGCAATACATCCGAGGCTATCGAACCCGTTTGGAAAGTAGAAAACGGTCAAGTCAAATACGTCAACGGAATTCCAGCACAAATTTTTAACGAAGAGGCAATTAGAAATTCGATCTTTCTTGCTGCTGCAACTGGAGCTAGCCCAATAGTCGTAAACGCAGACTTCACAGAAATACGTCCAGTAGTAAGCGATTCCGAAGCAGCAGATTTTGCCGAAATTGTCAATGATCTAACGAAATCTGGACTAACGATTATTGTCGGTGAGAGGACCCACACCTTTTCTCCTGAAGAAGTTAGAAATTGGCTTATCTTTTCATTAGAAGACGAACAACCAAGTTGGGTGCTGAACAAGCCTTTGGTAAGAGGAGCTATTGGAGATCAACTTGGTGGCGTTGTCGCAGATAAAAACGAATTGCCAGAAATTATCGTGAATGATGGGGAACTTAGTATCGTTAATCTCTCTGCAAAAGCTTGCTGCGCTGAAGACTCTGTTGACTTGATCTATGAGTCAATACTCAATGGCGCTAGTTCAGTAAATCTCCAACTTATTGACATCACAGATGGGATGGATGAACTATTGATAGCGTATGGCGTATCGGAGTTAATATCCGAAGCAACTACACCCCATCCATGCTGCCAAGACCGGGTCACAAATATTCAAAAATTTGCGGAACTTATTCAAGGAACAATTATTGGGCCTGGCGACTCTCTTTCCCTTAACGAGGCTGTTGGCAAAAGAACAAAAGCTAAAGGTTTTGTAGAAGCGGGAGTAATCGCCAATGGAGAATTAACCGAAGATGTCGGAGGAGGAATTTCTCAGTTTGCTACGACATTCTTCCAAGCAGCATTCTATGGGGGACTCGATATTGTGCAATACTTTCCTCACACAATATGGTTCTCTAGATACGCAGACTTCGAAGGACGAAAAGGTATTGAGTCAACGATCTCATGGCCCAGCCCTAATTTAGAAGTCAGAAATATCTCCCCATTCCCAATCCTCGTGTGGCCAACATGGACCTCGACATCTCTAACTGTCAGTCTTTACTCAACAAAATACGCTGACACTGAAGTATCTGGCCAACGATCATCAATGTCTGACCAATGCGAAATTATCCAAACAACTAGACGAAGACTGCTTCCTGATGGATCAGAAGAATTAGATACTTTTTCGGCGAAATACCAACCTGAAAATGGGATCGGGTGCAACGGAGAACCAACTTACCCAAGACCTCCAGATCCACCAAGAAATATAGGGGTACAAGCAGGAGATACTCAGGTAACTATCTTCTGGGATATTCCAGAACCTGAAGGAAACTTTGATATAACCGAGTATTTTCCTATAACTTCGTATACGGCTACAGCAATCCCAGGCGGAAATACATGCACAACTGTTGAGTTGACGTGTGTAATAAGTGGCTTGGATAACGGTGTCCCCTACACGTTCATAGTAATAGCTACTAACTCAGAAGGTGATAGCGAAGACTCTGAGCCGTCAATCGAGATAGCCCCAGAACCCGATCCTGAACCGGAGCCGACACCAACACCTGAACCGGAGCCGACACCAAC
>CETB01019405.1_pt1 | contig 9922 bp, 8 predicted proteins | sample 356381 | NCBI WGS metagenome assembly CETB01 (sample SAMEA2622545, study PRJEB7988) | marine metagenome | biome: marine biome (ENVO:00000447); feature: deep chlorophyll maximum layer (ENVO:xxxxxxxx); material: "saline water (ENVO:00002010), including plankton (ENVO:xxxxxxxx)" | depth 155 m | reverse complement strand
TTGAGGATGAAATGGGCGATCATCTTTTATTACTCTGGTTGCTAAATTGTAGGGCCTATCGTTATTTTCTTCCAAATCTAAAACTGGCTGTAGTTCCTTAAATAATCTTTCAACATTATAGTAATTGTATTCGTTTATTTCAAATAACGATTCAATTGAAAGTTTTCCAAAGATTATAGAATCTATTGATGCAAATGGATTAATTTGATTTATGTAATTAGATATTTTTTTTAGATCAGAGTTATTAATTCTATCTTCTTTTGTCAGAATTACATGGCTGCAAAATAAAATCTGTTCAACCAATAAGTTAATTGGTCCTCTTTTACCATGCAGCATATTTTGTTGCATTTCTGGTATAAGGTTTTTTCCACAATTGAAATCTTGTGAAATCATTAAGCTATCGACTAATGCAAGAACGCCTGTCAAATTAACTTTATTATGATTTTTAAAATACTTTATTAAAGGCATTGGATGGCAACTTCCAGATGTCTCAATTATGATCAAGTCGGGATCATTATTAGATAATAATTTATTTATTGCTTGATCTAGTTTTTGAAGCCCCTCTTTACTGCTAAGGATATTTGAGTTGATAGATTGTAGTATTTTTTCATCTTTTTCTACAATTGCACTATTAGATATTAATTCGCCATCAACATCTAACTCACTCATATCGTTTACAATGGCGCAAACAGAAATGGCTTTTTTTTTGGATTGAGACAATAGGCTTCTAAAAAGAGTTGTTTTCCCAGAACCGAGAAAACCATTTAAAATTACAATAGGAATTTTTTTACACATTCTCTTAAGCTGGTTAACTTTTGGATTTAAAATTATTTTATCTACAAAAATGCAAAATTAGAGTTTTAAATACATCCCTTCTTCTGCAACATTATATCCCTTACTTATAACATATTTATACTCATCACTATTTTTGTTAATCAATGGATTTGTGTGGTTTAGATGAATAAAAAAAATCTTGTTTTTTTCTTCATCACTTATTGAATCAAACAGGTCCAGACTTTCAACAACAAATGGATGAGGAATTTCAGAAAGATCTCTATAATTAACCTCTTTAGCGTCATAGAAAGTTGCATCAATTAATGCATAATCAACTTTTTTTATTTCATCAATGATTGATTTTTCCCACAAATACCATTTATCAATATCTGGAATGAAAAGTGCTGTTTTATTTGGTCCATAAATTTTGTAGCCAACAGTTTCAGAAAATTCTGCCCTATGTGGAACTTCAATTGGTTCTATTATAACATTAGGATCAATCGATAGTTTTGAATTATTATTTATTTCCTTAATTGAAATGTTTTGTAAAGAAACCAACTGACTCCACGGCCCATTATTTTCAAGAAAATTTTTCATCCTTGGCATCGCATAAACATTAACTAATTTGGAGTTTAAAGCTTCTCTTCCAAAATACATCAAACCTGTGTAGTGTCCAATGTGGGCATGAGTTAGAAAAATACCCTTTAAATCTTTTTTAATTCTATCACCCATAAAATTAAGTTGTTCATTAATATCAGGTGAAGCATCAAAAAGGTATGATTCATTGGTTTGATTATTAATCAACATAATTGACGTTACATATTTTCTTTTCTGGATGTCTTCACAACATGTTTTATTATTACCTAAATGAGGAAAGCCCCCATCTTGAACGACTCCAAGGATTTTTAAAGTATAGTTTGATTTAATTTGATTAAATGCAAAAAAAGGAGATAGAAAAATGGATAATATTAAAAAGGTTCTAAAATTCAAATCAATCAAAAATTGCTTTAAGTTCAGTAGCTTCACTAGGCTTCATCTTACCTGCTAAAACTAAACTCAATTGTCTTCTTCTTAAAGCTGCTTCATAACGCTTCTTTTCTAATTCAGTTTGTGGAATAATAGATGGGACCTTGATTGGTTTTCCTTTGCTATTAACGGCAACAAAAGTATATATAGCCTCATTAACTTTTAATTTTTCCTTGTTTGTTTTGTTTTGTTTCCAAACATCAATAAAAACTTCCATAGATGAGTTAAATGCCCTTGAAACTTTAGCTTCAATTGTTAAGATACTTCCATTAGGAACTGGTTCTCCAAAAGCAACATTATTAATAGATGCAGTAACAACAATTTGTTCAGAATGTTTAATTGCAGCAATACTTGCAACCTTGTCCATACGAGCCAAAAGTTCACCACCAAAAAGATTATTTAAACTGTTTGTATCACCTGGTAAAACTATATCGGTTTGAATAGTTTTAGACTGCTCTGGAAATTTTGAACTCATATAAAATTTACTCTAAAACAAAAATCCACGCATCTTTATTCTCAGATGCTTGCAATTGTCTTAATGCCACAACAGCATCTTTTCTGTTCGAAAAATTATCAAACGATATTGGAACAAGTCCTTTATCATTTAATGGGAGTTTTGTTGGATTGTATCCTTTAGTTAAGAGATTTTTGTATAGATTATCTGCATTTGATTTAATTCCAAAAGCTCCGGCTATTATATGATATTTATTTGATTTGAGCTTAACTTTTAATTCTATAGCCGGGATGGAGCCAAAATCAAAAATTGCATTTTCTACCCTTTCAATTGTTCTTTGTCTATTTTCTTGTTCTAAGATAATTTTTTGTTGAAATGAGTATTTTTCATACTCATTATTGAAGAAAAATGTAGCAGAAATAATAAGAACCATTGCTGCAGCATATTTTATAAATTCTGGTACTTTGGATTCTGAATTATTTGCTTTTAAATCGTTGTATTTTTTTAAGGTCGATTTATTATAAGTGTATTCATTAGTTAACTTCTTTTTATAATAAATTGTAGGCAGTCCAAATGAACCAAGAAAATGATTTGAATCTAAATCTGGAACAAAAACTATATTCTCATCTGCATTATAACTTAAATCTCCAATATTTTTTAATACTAGCGATTCCTCATTTAAAATCTTCTTCCAGCTTACAACTTCAGTGTGTACTTTCTTGACAGCATCTTCATAACTAATACCTGATTCCTTTGAAATAAAATTAGCTATTAGACCATCATTACTTTTTATTTTAGAATTAAAAGAAACTCTTCTAGATGGTGGATAGAATTTTCCTTTATTTTCATCATATGTAGATGAAAATTTATTTATAATAAAACTTCCAAATTCAGGGACTGTTACACAATCATTTGTATATAATAAAATATTAATAGCATTGGTTAATTGCATAAAATAAATTTAAACTATTTTTCTTAAAAAAGAATGAATTAATAGCCAAGTTTTTTTCTAACCCTATTGATCACTTCATTCGCTGTTTTATTGGCTTTTTCAGCACCTTCACTTAAAATCAAATCAATCTCTTTTTTATTTGACATTAAGTGGTCATATCTTTCTCTTTCAGCTTTAAATTTTGATAGGATTAGTTCAAATAATTCTTGCTTTGCATGTCCATACCCAAAACCACCATTTTCATATTTAGTTTTAAGATTTTTAACTTGATCTGGTAAACCCAATAGAGTGTATATTTTGAAAACATTACAACTTTCAGCATTCTTAGGTGATTCAAGAGGAGTACTATCAGTTTCAATTGACATTATTTGTTTCTTTAGCATTTTTTCTGATAAAAAAATATCAATGATATTATTTTTAGACTTGCTCATTTTCTGACCATCTGTTCCAATAACATACTTGGTTTCCTCATTTGTTAAAGCCTCTGGAATTACTAATGTTTCTCCATATCTATTATTAAACTTATTTGCAACATCTCTAGTAATTTCAAGATGCTGAAGTTGATCTTTTCCAACAGGAACGACATTTGCATCATACAGTAATATGTCAGCAGCCATTAACATTGGATACGTAAATAATCCAACATTTACATCTTTTAATTGATTGGATTTATCTTTAAAAGAATGTGCTAGAGTTAATCTTTGATATGGGAATAAGGATGATAAAACCCATGAAAGTTCGGTTGTTGTAGGAACGTCTGACTGTTTATAAAAAACTGTGTTTGATGCATCTAATCCAAAAGCTAACCACGCAGCAGCAGTTGAATAAGTATTTTCTGAAAGCTCAACTGGATCTTTAATTTGTGTTAAAGAATGTAAATCTGCAATAAACAAATAAGAATCTTTATTTTTTTTGGATTCTTCAATTGCAGGGATAATTGCTCCTAAGATATTCCCAAGATGAGGTGTTCCTGTACTTTGTATACCGGTTAGTATTCTTGACATACTAAACAAAAGTAATAGTTTTACAGACATTAATAACAATTAACTACTTTTGAATTGTGTTTAAGATTCTGAAAATCTGTATACTAGGAATATGGAATGTTTGGTTTTACGTGCTTTGTTTTATCGGTATTGTTATCTCAATGCCTTTTCTAATTATTTTTTCATTAAAAGAAAGTTGGTATCCATTTTTCTTTTGGGTAGCTAAGAATATTTGGTCCAATACTGTGATGTATGGAATGGGTTTCTATCCATCTATAAAATGGAAAGAAAAATTTGAAAAAGGCAAAAGCTATATGCTTGTATCAAATCACAAAAGTATGATTGATATAATGCTTATGCTATCTGCATGCGATCACCCAGTTGTTTTTGTTGGGAAGAAAGAGTTAGATTGGATACCAATTTTTGGATATTTCTATAGTAAAGTATGCATATTAGTTGATCGAGATAATGCACAAAGCAGAAAGGACGTTTATGCAAAATCTGCAAAAAGACTTAGGAATGGGTTATCAATTTGTATATTCCCAGAGGGAGGAATACCAGAACCCGGTGTTATATTACAAGATTTTAAAAACGGAGCATTTAGTTTAGCGATTCAATTTCAAATACCAATTGCTCCAATGAGCTTTTATGATTGTGAAAGGAAATTCCCATACTTTTTTGCTTATAATTATTTTGTAGGTAGTCCAGGTAAGCTAAGAGCTAATGTTCACGATTTTATTGAGACAAAGGGAATGACACAGGAAGACATTCCTAACTTAAAAAATAAAGTTTATAATTTATTGAAAAATGATTTAGAAAAAGTTATTTCTCAGAATTGAGTAACTCAAAAATTTTCTTTTCTAACTCATCACATAACTCAGGATTATCCTTTAATAATTTTTTTACGGAGTCTCTACCTTGACCAAGTTTTGTTTCTCCATAACTAAACCAAGAACCACTTTTATCAATAATACCTGCTTCGGTGCCTATATCTATAATTTCTCCTAATTTTGAAATTCCTTCACCGTACATGATATCAAACTCACACACTCTAAACGGTGGTGCTACTTTATTCTTAACAACTTTTACTCTAGTCTTGTTTCCTTGAGCATTTCCCGATGAATCTTTAAGTTGTGTTGATCTTCTAATATCAAGTCTTACAGAAGCGTAAAATTTAAGTGCATTTCCTCCTGTTGTAGTTTCAGGATTACCAAACATAACTCCAATTTTTTCTCTCAGTTGATTTATGAAAAAGACTGTACAATTAGTTTTGCTTATTGTAGATGTTAATTTTCTAAGAGCCTGAGACATAAGTCTTGCATGAAGTCCCATTTTAGAATCACCCATTTCACCTTCAATTTCACTTTTTGGAGTTAAAGCAGCAACAGAATCAATAACAATTACATCTATTGCTCCTGATCTGATTAAATTGTCCGCAATTTCGAGTGCTTGCTCTCCGTGATCAGGTTGGGAAATAATCAAGTCATCTATATTTACCCCAAGGTTTTGAGCATAGAATCTATCAAATGCATGCTCGGCATCAATAAAAGCGGCAATGCCTCCAGCCTTTTGACACTCAGCTATAGCATGCAAAGTTAGCGTTGTCTTTCCAGATGACTCAGGTCCGTAAATTTCTACGACCCTTCCTCTAGGATAACCGCCAACACCTAAAGCAAAGTCTAATCCGATTGAGCCTGTTGAAATCGACTCAACAGCTTCATGAACAGAATCACCCATTTTCATGACAGTTCCTTTACCATAAGTTTTGTCTAATCTATCTAGAGTTAATTGAAGTGCTTTTAATTTTGAGTCTTTGTCTGATGCCATGAAAGGAAATTTTAAATTTAAAGTACTAAAAGTACATTTTATTTAATAAAAATCATAATTTAAAAAAGCTACATTTGTAAAGAATTTTTATCTGATTTAATTAAAAAATGGAACTCTACAATAAGCTTAGTAAAGAAGAGAGAATCAAGCTAATTAAAGATGCTGGTGAAAAACGATTTACTCTTTCTTTTTATAAGTACCATTTAATAAAAAATTTGGAGATATTTAGAAACTTTTTATTTGTTGAATTAAACAAATTGGATGTGCTTGGCAGAATATATATAGCTTCTGAAGGAATTAATGCACAACTGTCTTTACCATCTAAAAATGTTGATAAGTTCAAGGATTTTATTGATGATATAACTTTTTTAAATAAAGTTCGGTTAAATATAGCTGTTGAACATGATGACGAATCTTTTTTGAAATTAAAAATAAAAATTAGAGATAAGATTGTTGCTGATGGGCTAAAAGAATTCGATTATGATTTAGAAAAAAATGGAGAGCATGTAAATGCAGAGCAATTTAATAGTCTATTAGAAGATAAAAATACGATAACAGTAGATATGAGAAATCACTATGAAAGTGAGATTGGCCATTTTAGAGGAGCAGACCTTCCAGATGTTGACACGTTTCGAGAGTCTTTACCAATAATAAATGATAAGTATAAAAATGAAAAAACTAAGAAAAATATACTGATGTATTGCACCGGAGGAATTAGATGTGAAAAAGCTAGTGCTTATTTGATTAAAAATGGTTATAAAAATGTTTATCAACTTGAAGGTGGGATAATTGAATATGCCAGGCAAATAAAAAAACATGATATTGAAAATAAGTTTATTGGTAAAAACTTTGTTTTTGATAATAGACGAGCTGAAAGAATATCCAATCAGATAATATCCTATTGCCATCAATGTGATGAAAAATGTGACAATCATGTAAACTGCAATAACGAGGCTTGTCACTTACTTTTCTTGCAATGTGAAAAATGTTATAAAAAATATAATGGCTGTTGTAGTTCAAAATGTAAAGATGTTTATGAATTGCCAATAGAAGAGCAGAAGCAACTCAGAAAAGGCAAAAGAAATAGTAATAAAATTTTTAAAAAAGGGAGGTTTACCCATAAGGTTTAATCATAATGTCTAACAGGTTTAAAATTTCAATATCATTATTAATTCTAGTTTTTGTTTCATGTGTTGATAATAATACAGTGTTTTTAGATTATCAAGATGTAGATGGAGTCTGGGAAAAACAAAATGAAATTAAGTTTTCATTTAATTCCGATAAAGAATCTATTACGGATATAAGTTTATTTCTACGTAATGATTACTCTTATCCCTTTTCAAATATTTATTTAATCACATCAATTAAAAATAATGATAGAGTAGTATTTGATACAATTAATTATTCTTTTAAAAACAACAATAACAAATGGTATAATTTTAAATCATCGAGAATTAATAATAGTAAGATTATAATTAAAGATAAATTCAAAATATTACCAGGTGAATTTGAGTTTAGAGTAAAACACTCTATCAGATATTTAGATAGTATATCACCTCAAATAAAATTAGATGGTATCTTAGATGTTGGATTAGTGGTTGAAAAATCTATAAAATGAAAAAATATAAATTACAAGTTTTTATTTTTTGGTTTGCATTTACTGTTTTTATAACATGTTTATATGGTGTTTTTTACCTTGCATATGTTGGTAAGCTTGGTGATATGCCAGACTTTAGACAACTAGAAAATCCCAAGACAAATTTTGCTTCTGAAATAATTTCATCTGACAATAAAGTTTTAGGTAAGTATTATTTTAATGATAATAGGACTCCAATTGACTATGATGAATTAAACCCAAAAACTGTAGAAGCATTGATTGCAATTGAAGATGAAAGATTTTATAGTCATCCTGGTATCGACTTAAAAGCCACTATTAGAGCAATTATTTTTCTAAATACCAGAGGAGGTGCAAGTACAATTTCACAACAATTAGCTAGACAATTATTTGTTGGTGTAAGATCAAGAAATATTTTTCAGGCAATTGTCCAAAAAATTAAAGAATGGGTAATAGCAGTTGAGCTAGAGAAACAATACACTAAAGAAGAAATAATAACCATGTATTTGAATATTTATGATTTTGGATACTATGGTGATGGTATAAAATCTGCTTCAAATATCTACTTTTCAAAAGAACCTAAAGAATTGAACATTGAAGAATCTGCCATGCTTGTTGGAATGCTCCAAAACTCATCATATTATGATCCATTTCGTAGAACTGAAATAACTAAAAACAGAAGAAATTTAGTTTTTAATCAAATGGAAAAAAATGGATTCATTTCACTAAAGGAAAAAGATTCATTAAAAAATTTACCTCTGGAACTTAATTATAATCCGCAATCACACAGGAGAGGTTTAGCTACATATTTTAGGTCTTATCTCAGGGGTTTTATGAAAGATTGGACATCTAAAAACCTAAAAAAAGATGGCTCAAAATATAATCTTTACGTAGATGGTTTAAAAATTTACACTACGGTCAATGCTGAAATGCAACAATATGCTGAAGATGCAGTTTCAGAACATATGAAAAATTTACAAAAAGAATTTTTTAGACAAAATGACACTCTGTCTACTGCTCCATTTAGAGATTTAGAGGAAGATGAAGAAGAAGCAATAATGAAAAGGACTATGAGAAGATCTGAAAGATGGAGAAAAATGAGGTTGGCAGGAAAAACAGGAGAGGAAATTGAGCAGGCTTTTGAGGTACCAGTAAATATGACAATTTTTTCATGGGAAGGTGATATTGATACTATAATGAAACCTATTGATTCAATTAGGTATTATAAACATTTTTTACAAGCAGGAATGATGTCAATGAATCCTAAAAATGGTCATGTAATGGCTTGGGTAGGAGGAATAGACTATAGGAACTTTCAGTATGATCATGTAATGCAGAGTAAAAGACAAATTGGATCAACATTTAAGCCTTTTTTATATGCAACTGCTATAGATCAACTTAAGCTGTCTCCTTGCGATTCATTTCCAGATATGATTCATTGTATTGAACCCTATAAGTATGGAAATCCTGAGCCTTGGTGCCCAACAAATTCAAGCGACAAATATGGAGGAATGAGAACCTTAAGTAATGCACTAGCCAACTCAAAAAACACAATAAGTGCACAACTAATTGATAAAGTTGGTCCCAAGCCAGTTGCTGATTTAGCTAGAAGCCTTGGAGTTTCGTCAAATGTTCCAAATGTTCCTGCTATTGCCTTAGGAACACCTGATTTAAGCGTTTATGAAATGGTTGGAGCTTATGGGGCTTTTGCAAATAAAGGAATTTATGTTAAGCCTGTTATGGTAACCAGAATTGAAGATAAAAACGGTACGATAATATATCAATCAAAGCCAGAGACAAAAGATGTTATAAGTGAAGAATCATCATATGTGACTTTGAAATTATTGGAGGGTGTTACCAAGTTTGGATCCGGAGCAAGATTAAGACATGCCATTCCCGAAGATGAAAGAAATTATATTTACAAAAACGTTGTTACAGGATATCCTTACAAATTTGATAATGCAATTGCAGGTAAAACTGGTACTACACAGAACCAAAGTGATGGATGGTTCATTGGTATGGTCCCTAATTTAGTTACAGGTGTTTGGGTTGGAGGTGAAGATAGGTCTATTCATTTTGAAGAGATTGGATATGGACAAGGTGCAACTATGTCTTTACCAATTTGGGGATTGTTTATGAAAAAATGTTATGAAAGCGAAACGCTAACTGTCTCAAAAGAGGATTTTGAGGAGCCAGAAAAAATGGATATAATCATTGACTGCTCAAAAATAAAACCATTAGATCTAGAGGATGATAGTGATGATATAAATGATTTACTGGGTATTGGAAAT
>CETB01017710.1_pt1 | contig 9929 bp, 6 predicted proteins | sample 356381 | NCBI WGS metagenome assembly CETB01 (sample SAMEA2622545, study PRJEB7988) | marine metagenome | biome: marine biome (ENVO:00000447); feature: deep chlorophyll maximum layer (ENVO:xxxxxxxx); material: "saline water (ENVO:00002010), including plankton (ENVO:xxxxxxxx)" | depth 155 m | reverse complement strand
TATTCTTTGTATCCAAAGTGATTTAAAATCTCTTTTTTTATTTCTTCGATCTCTATATGCATATTGCATTGCCTTTTCCATTGCTTGTCTTGCAACTCTTATTGTATTTTTTCTTCTGCCCCATTGTCCTTTAACAGCCTTTAGAACCTTTTTGTGTTTAGCCTTACTGGTTGTTCCTCTTTTTACTCTTGCCATATTATCCTCTTAAAGTGTAAGGCATATAGGATTTAACAATTTTACTATCTTGTTTTGACATAACTGTAGTGCCTCTTTGTTTTCTAATTTGTGAATTTGTTCTCTTAATCATTCCATGCCTCTTTCCTGCCTGTCCCATTATCACCTTACCTCGAGCAGTTATTTTAAATCTTTTTTTTGCTGAACTTTTAGTTTTTAATTTTGGCATATTGCTCGGCTTTATACTAATAATAATATTATTTTACAACTACTATAATCGCTTATAAAGGTTGAATAACCATTGTCATTTGTTTGCCCTCAAACTTTGGTTGCGATTCAACTTTACCAATTTCCTGCATATCTAGTTTAATTTTATCCATTAATTCATTGCCAAGATGAGAATGTTGCAATTCTCTTCCTTTAAATCTTATAGTAAATTTAACCTTATCTCCTTTGGATAAAAATTTTTGGGCATTTTTAATTTTAAATGTATAATCGTGAACTTCAGTTACTGGTCTTAACTTAATTTCTTTTAATTCAATCTTCTTTTGTTTTTTTTTTGCTTTATTTGCTTTTTTTTGCTGATCATATTTAAATTTTCCCATATCCATTATTTTACAAACAGGAGGTTTGGCGTTTGGTGCGATTTCAATCAAATCGAGTCCTTCATTTTTTGCCTTATTAATAGCTTCATTTAAATTTAAAATACCTAAATTTTGACCATCAGAAGTAATTACTTGAACTTCATTTGATGTAATTTTATAATTTGATTTTGGACCTTTGGGCTTAGTTCTTCTTTGAAAATAATTTTGTTTTATATTTGACACTTATTGGGAAGGAAATTTTGCTAAAGATGAAATTTTTTCTATCAATTTTTTTAGTTCTATATTTTCTTGTTCATTTGAGTCCAATCTTCTAATAGTTACTGTATTAGAGTCAACTTCTTTTTTACCACAAATTAATAGAAGTGGTATTTTTGTGAGAGAATGTTCTCTAATTTTATAGTTTAGATTGTGATTTTTTAAGTCTACTTCACTAGTTATACCCGACTTTTTTAATTTTTTATTTACTTCAATGGCATAATTATCGAAGTCATTAGAAACTGGAATAACCATTGTTTGTAAAGGTGAAATCCAAAATGGAAGTTTTCCTGCATAGTTTTCTATCAAAATTCCTATAAATCTTTCTAAAGATCCAAATAAAGCCCTATGTAACATAACTGGTACTTTTTTAGATCCATCTTTATCCACGAATGATGCTCCTAGTCGACCAGGTAAATTTAAATCTACCTGAAGAGTTCCACATTGCCAATCTCTTCCTATAGCATCTCTTAGTACAAACTCTATTTTTGGACCATAAAATGCCCCTTCTCCTTTGTTGATACTATACTCAAGTTTAGATTCTTTAATTGCCTCAAGTAAAGCTTTTTCAGATTTATTCCAAACCTCATCATCGCCCACTCTAATATCGGGTCTATCAGAATATTTTAAAATAACATTTTCAAAACCTAAGTCTTTATAAATATCTAAAATTAAATTTGTTACACTGAGGCATTCTTCTGTAATTTGGTCTTCTGTACAAAATATATGAGCATCATCTTGTGTAAAAGCTCTTACTCTTAGTAATCCATGTAAGGCGCCTGATGGTTCATATCTATGAACCTTCCCAAACTCCGACATTTTTAAAGGCAAATCTCTGTAACTTTTTAACCCTTGATTAAACACTTGAACACAACCTGGACAATTCATGGGTTTGATAGCAAATACTTTTTCATCAGGTGTAGTAGTTGTATACATATTTGCTCCAAATTTTTCCCAATGACCTGATTTTTCCCACAAACTTCTATCAAGAACCTCTGGAGTATTGATTTCTTTATAACCAGCCTCATCTTGTTTATTTCTCATGTATGAAATTAACTTTTGGAATAAATTCCATCCTTTTTCGTGCCAAAATACTGAGCCTGGACTTTCTTCTCTAAAATGAAATAGATCCATTTCTTTACCCAACTTTCTATGGTCTCTTTTTTCAGCTTCTTCTATTCTTTTTAGATATAAATCTAGATCTTTTTTATTAGCCCAACTTGTACCATAAATTCTTTGCAACATTTCATTATTAGAATCTCCACGCCAATAAGCTCCTGATACTTTTGTTAATTTAAATGCCTTTCCAATTTTGCCGGAGGAAACTAAATGAGGACCTCTACATAAGTCATGCCATGTATCTCCATGATGATAAACTGTAAGTATTTCATTTTTTGGAATACTTTCAATTATTTCAGCTTTATATTTTTCACCAATTTTTTTAAAATGAGTAATAGCCTTTTCTCTTTCCCAAACTTCTCTTTTTGTTTTTACATCCTTTTCGATTATCTCGGACATTCTTTTTTCAATGTTTTTTAGATCATCGCTAGTAAAGGGTTCTTTTCTTGCAAAGTCGTAATAAAATCCATTTTCTATTACTGGCCCAATAGTAACCTGCGTTCCAGGATATAATTCTTGAACTGCCATGGCCATAATGTGTGCAGTATCATGCCTGATAACTTCTAATCCCTCTGGATCTTTTGCAGTAAAAATTTTAACAGAACTATCTTTATCGATTTTAGAATTTAAGTCTTTTAGCTCACCGTTAACACTCATTACCAAAGCTTGTTTTGCCAAAGATTTACTAATCTTTTCTGCAACTTCTGAGCCTGTTACAACTTTATCAAAGTTTAATTTTTTTCCATCTGGTAAGTTTATATTTGGCATTTAATTAATTAGTTTTTTGTACTCTGAATAAGTAGAAAAGCACATTTTTTCAACATTAAATTTTTTAATAACATTTTTTCTTCCTTCTGTACCCATGACTTCTAAAGTAGCTGGATATAAATCAAATATTTCTGACATATTTTTATATAAATCATTAATATCACCAGCTGAAAATAAAAAACCTGTTTTTTCATGTTTTATAGTCTCTAAAGATCCTCCAATATTACTTGCAATAATTGGTTTTTCCATAGCCTGGGCTTCTACACTAACTCTACCGAATGCTTCGGGCTCAACAGAGCAAGAAAATATAACATCTGAAATTTTATATGCTAACGGCATAATATTAAAATTATCAATAAAAATAACTTCTTCTATTAACCTGTGCTGCTCAACCAATCTTTGAAGCTTTTTTTTAAAAATCTTTCTTCCTTGATCACCACCAAGAATTATAGCTGTAAATTTTTTATTTGGTTGATTATTCTTTAATCTGCTTAAAGATTCTATGAACATTTCTTGACCTTTCCATGGTGTAAGTCTACCTGGCAACAAAAAAATCTTTTTTTCTTTATCAATATTCCATTTTTTAATTAATTTTTGCTCATCAGTTTCCTTAATTTTTTTTTTATTAAAATAATCTGTATTTATTCCTCTAAATATTACTAAAAATTTTTTTTTAGGATTTAGATATTTTGAATAATTGTCATTTATGTGTGAAAATATAAAATTAGATCCAGCAATTATCAAATGTGATTTTAACATGACAGAATTATAAAATTTTTTAATAGAACTTTTAAAATTATAGGTTCCGTGAAATGTTGTTACAAATTTTCTTCCAGTTATTTTCGTAGCGATTAAACACGACCATGCTGGTGCTCTACTTCTGGCATGTACAACATTAATATTTAAAATTAAAATTACAAAAATTAATATAATTGAATTTAATAGAATAATAACTGGGTTTTTACTATGTACTGGCAATCTTAGTAATTTTACTTTTTTTTTATTTATAAATTCTAACAATTCACCTCCACTAGTAGCAATATAAGATTTACAGCCTTGTTCATGAAGGTAGTGAGCTAAATCGTAACAACCAGTCTCAGCTCCACCATAACCTAATTTTGGAATTACTTGTAAAACTTTTAATTTAGACGACATTTAATAATAATATATAATATCACATTAATAATATATGTTTTATGAGTAAATTTAAATTTTTTAAAATTTCAACAACAAAAAAGTTGAGATATTTATCTCAAGATACAACATCTGATTTATTTGTAGTTTTCTTACATGGTTTTATGTCTAATTTAGAAGGTAGAAAGCCAAAGGCTTTTCTTAATTATTGCAGATCAAAAAAAATTGGATTTGTTGCATTAGAATATTCAGGTCATGGCAAATCTTCAGGAAATTTTACTTCAGGAAATATTAGTAAATGGTCAAAGGAAAGTGAGATTTTAATAAATAAAATAGTAAAAAGAAAAAAAATAATTTTAATAGGATCTAGTATGGGATCTTGGATATCTTTAAACCTATTTAATAAATTTAAAAAACAAATATTTGGTTTTTTGGGGATTGGTTCTGCTCCTGAATTTTTAGACAAGTTAATGTGGAAAAAATTTACAAAAAAAATGAGAATCGAAATAAAAAAAAATGGTTTGTACAATTTAAAACTTGGCTCATACATATATCCAATTTCATATCAGTTAATAAAAGATGGAAATAAAAATAAAGTATTAAATAAATCAATTTATTTTAAAACTTATGTAACCATGGTTCATGGCAGTAAAGATAAATCTGTACCAGTATTATATTCAAAAAAAGTCTTAAAAATATTTAAAAAAGGATTTAAAAAAATTAGAATTATTAAAAATGGAAACCATAGTTTATCTTCAAAGAAGAATATTAAAATTTTAATAAATGAATTAGATAAACTGGTTAAATTATATTTTAACTGGCAAAATCTATAATTTTTTTATTTGAAATTGGATGCTTTAATTTATCCAACATTTCTTTAGGACATATTTGGAAAAAATAATCAATTTCATTATCAAAATTTTCTAAAATATATTTTGAATGATTAGATTTTGTATTTTCATAATGGTTTTTCAAAAAGTTTTTTAATAATTCAACCCAATAGTCTGTTGCTGGTCTTTCCCAAACTACAGTTTCAGGATTAACTCTTTTTTCAAATTCATAATCTTTGTCATATACAAACGCCATTCCACCTGTCATTCCAGCAGCAAAATTATCACCAACATTGCCGAGTATTACTATATTTCCTCCAGTCATATATTCACAGCCATTTGAATCGCAGCCTTCGATTACTGCATCAGCTCCTGAGTTTCTTACAGCAAATCTTTCACCAGCTTGTCCTGATGCATATAATATTCCAGAAGTGGCTCCATAAAGTACAGTATTACCAATTATTGTATTTTCATTACTAATCAATTGACTATTCTCATTCAACTTTATTGAAATCGTAGCACCTGAAAGTCCCTTGCCGACATAATCATTAGCGTCCCCATATAAATTAAGTTTTAATCCTTTAATTCCAAAGGCTCCAAAAGATTGTCCAGCAGAACCTTTAAAATTTAGTGAAATTTGATCTTTTTTCAAATTTTCTTTTCCAAATTTTTTATATAGCTCATAAGAAATTCTTGTTCCAACTGCTCTATGAGTGTTTTTAATTTCGAAAACTTTTTTTGTTTTTATATTTTTTTCAATATTATTTTTAATCTCAGGCCAAATAATTTGATCAAGTGTGTCTGGAACTTCGTTTATTTTTGGAATTTCACAAAATCTTTTATTTTTTCCTGGATCAGCTTGAACAAATAAGGGGTTTAAATCTAAGTCGTCTAAGTTTGAGGACCCTTTGCTAATTTGCTTTAATAAATCTGTTCTTCCGATAACTTCATTTAAAGATTTAAATCCAAGACTAGCTAAAATTTCTCTGACTTCTTCAGCAATAAAACTGAAAAGATTTACTACTTTTTCTGGAGTTCCTGAAAATTTTTTTCTTAAATTCTCATCTTGAGTACAAACTCCAACTGGACATGTATTAGAATGACATTGTCTTACCATAATACACCCCATAGCAACAAGAGATGCTGTTGCAACTCCAAATTCTTCAGCTCCCATCATTGCAGCTATAATTACATCTCTTCCAGTTTTAATTCCTCCATCTGTTTTCAATGTTACAGTGTGCCTTAAATTATTTAATGTTAAAACTTGATTTGCCTCAGTTAATCCCATTTCCCAAGGTATACCCACATATTTAACACTTGTTTGTGGTGTAGCTCCTGTTCCACCAGAATGACCTGAAATTAAAATAATATCAGCTTTTGCTTTAGCAACTCCTGCAGCTATCGTTCCAATTCCTGAGGATGCAACCAATTTAACTGCAACTCTAGCATTTGGATTAATTTGTTTAAGATCATAAATTAATTGAGCTAGATCCTCTATCGAATATATATCATGATGAGGTGGGGGAGATATAAGAGTTACACCGGGAGTTGAATATCTTAATTTGGCAATTTCTTTAGTAACTTTAAAACCAGGAAGTTGACCACCTTCACCTGGTTTTGCACCTTGTGCAATTTTAATTTCTATTTCATTACAATTGTTTAGATAGTCTATAGTTACTCCAAATCTTGCTGATGCAATTTGTTTTACTCTAGAGTTTGACGAATCTCCACTTGGCATAGCTTTAAATCTTTTATCAGATTCTCCACCTTCACCACTGCAAGAAGCTCCTTTAATTCGATTCATTCCTATAGCTAAAGTTTCATGAGCTTCCTTTGACAATGCGCCGTGTGACATACTTCCGCTTCCAAATCTTTTCAAAATATTTTCGATAGGTTCAACTTCATTAATATCTATTGAATCTCTTTTTTTAAAATCAACTAAATCTCTTAAATTTATTGGTGGCAGATCATGTATTCCCTCTGAATATTTTTTATAAGTTGAATAAGATTTTTGAGCCACAGCACTTTGTAGCAGATGAATAAGTTTACCTTGATATTGATGCAATTCTCCATTTTTTCTATATCTATAGATTCCTCCAATAGGCAATATATTTGAATGTGAAATAAAAGCATCGTTATGAATTTTTTTAATTTTTTTTTCGATTCCTGTTAAACCTATTCCTGAAATTTTTGATAATACACCTGGAAAGAATTCATTTACAATTGTTCTACTTAATCCTACAGTTTCAAAATTACTTCCACCTCTATAAGAACTAATCACAGAAATTCCCATTTTTGACATTATTTTTAAGAGACCGAGATTAATTGAATTAATATACTTCTTTATGCAGTCATCAAAATTCATATTCCCAAACAAATTCTTTTGATATCTTTGATAGATACTATCAAAAGCTAAATATGGGTTTATTGTAGTTGCACCAACGCCGATCATTGTTGCACAAGAATGAGTATCCATCATTTCTCCAGATTGAACATTAATGGAGACATATCCTCGTAACCCTAATTCAATAAGATTTGTATTAATTGCACCAATGCTTAAAAGCATTGGTATTGCACATCTTTCTTCTGAAATATTTTTATCTGAAAGAATAATCTGTGTAACTCCTTGTCTTACAGATACTTCACAATTTTTTTTTAATTTATTTATAGCTTCTTCTAATGTTTCATTTAAATCGAAAGTACAATCAAAGATTTTATAATTTTTTCCAAAATATCTAGTAAATTTTTCAAATTGTGAATTTGATAAAATTGGACTATTTAAAACATAAATATTTTCTTCTGTAAGATTACTAAAGTCTAAGATATTACCAAGATTTCCAAATCTTGTTTTAAGACTCATAACTTTATTCTCTCTTAAAGAATCAATTGGTGGATTAGTTACTTGGCTAAAATTTTGTCTAAAAAAATGGTATAAGGGACGATATTTGTCTGAGAGCACTGCTAAAGGTGTATCATCACCCATAGATCCAGTTGCTTCCTTACCGTCTTCCACCATTGGATGAAGAATTAATTCAAGATCTTCTAGACTAAATCCAAAAGCATGCTGCCTCTGCTTTAACTCAGATCCTTGAAAATCACTTTTTTCTTTTTGAATAATAAACTTCTTATCTAAATCAATAATCTGATTATTAAAATTCTTATATTCTTTTGCTAAATAATTTTTTATTTCACTGTTTGAAAAAACTTTACCTTTTTCAATTCTTAATCCAATAATTTCACCTGGTCCAAGTCTGCCTTTTGATATAATTCTTGTTTCATCCAGTTCAATCATTCCAGTCTCTGAACCTGCAAATAATAGTTTGTCTTTTGTTATGGTATATCTCAAAGGTCTAAGTCCATTTCTATCTGTGGCAGCAATAACCCATTCGTTATCAGTTCCTGCAATTGCCGCTGGTCCATCCCATGGCTCCATTGTGCTATTTAAGAAATTAAATAATTGCATATGATCCTTGGGTAAAATTTCACTCTTCTTTGACCACGCATCTGGTATCAACATTAATTTTGCTAAAGGCGCCGAATGTCCAGAAATATTTAAAAGTTCAAATACATTATCAAGTGCAGCTGAATCAGAATTTCCAGGTGGGATAACAGGTTTTAAATTTTCCATATTTTCGAAATATGGGCTAAACATTTCTTGTTCATGAACCTTCATCCAATTTACATTTCCTTTTAATGTATTTATTTCACCATTGTGAGCAATAGCTCTAAATGGTTGTGCTAAGTCCCAGCTAGGTGCAGTATTAGTTGAAAATCTTTGGTGAAAAATTGCATACCTAGATACAAATCTTTTATCTTTTAGGTCTAAGTAAAAATCTGACAAAGCTTCAGCTAAAAACATTCCTTTATAAATAATTGATTTTGAGCTGAAGGAGCAAATATAAAATTGGTTTAAATTATTTATTTTACATTCTTTTTCAATTATTCTTCTAGTTTCATAAAGTTTTCTTTCTAATTTTTTTCCAACAAATGATTTATCTTTTGGAGTAAATAAAATCTGAGCAATTTCAGGCTTTGTATTTTCTGCCTTAATACCTAAAACCTTTGAGTTAATAGGAACTTGTCTCCACCTATAGATAGTAAAATCATTATTTAATAAATTTTTTTCTACTAAAGTTTTACATTTTTCCTGAGAATTATAATCATTTCGAGGTAAAAAAATCATTCCCACACAAATAACACCGCCATCATATTTGCGTCCATAATTTTCGATTTTTTCTATAAAAAAATCACTCGGAATTTCTATATGAATACCAGCTCCATCACCTGTTTTCCCATCTGCATCTATTGCTCCTCTATGCCAAACTGCCTTTAAAGCTTTAATTCCATATTCAACAACTTCTCTTGATTTTTTTCCCTCTGTTGATGCAACTAAGCCTACACCACATGCATCATGCTCCATATTTTCAGAATAAACATGATTTTTTTTTAGTAAATTATAATTTTTTTTTTGTAAATTTCTCATTAAGCAACTTTCTTTTTTTCATTTGATTGCAAGTATTTTATAATTGATTGTGCAACGTCTCTTCCATCTTTAATAGCCCATACTACTAATGACGCTCCTCTAACGATATCACCAGCTGCGAATACTCCTGGCATAGATGTTTGCATACTATCAAAATCTATTTTTATAGTTCCCCATTTTGTTAGCTCTAATTTTTCGCAATTAAATAATTTTGGTAAATTTTCAGGGTCAAATCCTAATGCCTTAATTACTAAATCTGACTTTATTTTATATTCTGAATCTTTTTTAATAATTGGTTTTTTTCTTCCACTTTCATCTGGTTCTCCTAAGATAATTTTATCAACAATAACTCCTTCAACTTTATTTTTGCCTATAAATTCTTTTGGTGCAGATAACCATACAAATTCTACCCCTTCTTCCTCTGCATTATTTACTTCTCTTGCTGAACCTGGCATGTTTTCTTTATTTCTTCTATATAAACATTTTACCGACTTGGCGTTTTGTCTTATTGAAGTTCTTACACAATCCATTGCAGTATCTCCACCTCCAATAACTACAACA
>CETB01167166.1_pt1 | contig 9954 bp, 6 predicted proteins | sample 356381 | NCBI WGS metagenome assembly CETB01 (sample SAMEA2622545, study PRJEB7988) | marine metagenome | biome: marine biome (ENVO:00000447); feature: deep chlorophyll maximum layer (ENVO:xxxxxxxx); material: "saline water (ENVO:00002010), including plankton (ENVO:xxxxxxxx)" | depth 155 m | reverse complement strand
ATCTTGGAAAATCCAACCCACGCCATGCCGTCGAATTTTCACATTTCCAGCGGGATTTCTAGTGCCATAATTGAATTCATTTAACTGAACTGAACCAGAATCTCCAGCAAGCAAACCTCCAATGATATTGAGAAGTGTAGATTTCCCACAGCCTGAAGGACCCATTAGAGCAACCAACTCTCCTTTTTTGATCTCAAGATTGATGCCTTTCAGAACCTCTAGTCGTCTTCGACCAAAACCGAAACCTTTCTTGAGGTCGTCTACGACTAGCAACATCTGTATCGAGGGTCATATGTTCAGAATATAACCGTATGTTCAATCGTTGAAGTAAAAAATAAGATGTTTCAAGACTGATGAGAACTGATTGCTGTATCGTATGCAATTTGATGTTGAGGTCCAATAATCGTATTACTGTAAGCAGATGCTACATCCAACAAATCTACCCTAGGTGCCCTAAAAGAGGAGCCTCGTGCTATTCGTTCTTCATCCAATTTCACAATAGCATCCTTCCAAGATGATTTGTCGAAAGCAGGCAATATACATGATTGAGGAGGATGTTCGTTCTGAGCCCCTAAATCATTCACTAGAACTGGGCATCCTGAAGCCATTGCTTCAACTACTGGGAAGCCGAACCCTTCGGCTGCAGAAGGGAAAAGAAGAGCATCACAATGCTGCTCTAAGGCGATCAAATTCTCTTCCTCAACTTTTCCATGCCATCTCAAATTCACATTCAATTTTGATGCATGTTCTTTGAGTCGTTTTTCAGCAAGAGAATTTGATTCTGCGCCTACTTTGTGAACAACGATTCTGTTCCTGATTTCATCTTCTAATTCTCCAATAACATCTAGAACAAATCCTATCGCTTTACGACGATCTTCACTTCCAACAACCAGAAGATGAAGTGAATCTTCAGAAAGATCAGGGCGTGTTCTCAAATTTTTTCTTGGGTCTCTATTTTCTACATCAACACTATTTGGAACAACTACTGATGGTAAATCAGGCATAATTGTAGCAAGATGCTTTGCTGTTGCTTGACTAATACAAATTGCTAGATTGGCTCGATGCAATCCTTTCTTCAAACGCCGTAAATCCATACGTCTGAAAATACCTGGATTGAGATTTCCAATCTCTATTTCCCCCCAATTTGTATTCATTTTCTTTGAATCAAAAAGGAAAAGATCGTGAACAGTTACAACCACGGGGCATGTAGAGTTCTTTGGAACAAGATGAGCCTGTTCTTGATCCGTAATATGAATCAAATCTGGGCTCTTTTCATTTGCAATTCTCAGTACACGACTAGGATGAGAAAACCACCTTCGACGAAGACGATTTATTGCTCCAGTATCATCAATTGGATGATCAACTTCTCCAATGATTTCCCATCCATTGACTGAGCCGGAAGTCAATCTCTGAACTGTTGTGTCATGAGCGCGTCCAAAGCCAGAGGAAATGGGCAAATTGCCGCCTCTTACCAAAAGTGCGCGCTTGCCCATACCACCTCCACGACGAATCTGCCTTCAAGCCTGACGCTTGGTCGCCACCTTGATTCACGATGATTGAGAAGAAACCCCATGGAGACATCCGGCGAGCGCCCCACTCTCCTGATTATCAAGGGGTCTTTCTCCACATATGGTGGAGCAGAAAGAGATATTGTTCGTCAACTAGAAGCCTTGCAGGAGTTCTTTAATCTGAGAATTGCAACATTAAGTTCACATCCAGAATTAGAGAGTGAAGCAAGTAGACTAGAAATTCCACTATTCGTCTCAGAATCAAAATGGTCTGAATCCACATCTGCATTTTCTAGAATCATGGCCACCACAAGTAAATCATCAACCAAGGCATGGAAAAAATTCCTCAACTCTGGAAAAGGAGCAAGGACACTAAAACAAGCTCTAGAATCAATTGATGCAGTGCACTTAATTTCAGGCGCTGGATCTCTTGAAGTTGCTTCAATAATTTCAGAAAAAATACCGATACATGTGTACATGCTAGAACCAAATCGTGGACTTCATGGCGAGACAGTTTTGTGGGCCAACATCAATGGAACACAACCTCGCCCAATTGGGTTAACCAGATTCCTTCTAACAATTCCTAGAAACAGGGATTTGAAAATCGTCAATCGAATTGCTTCTCGTTCCAATTCGATTTTTAGTGGAAATTCAAATTACATAAAAAACAGAATCAAAGAAGTCCATGGAATTGATGCGGGAGTTCTACTTCCATGTGTCGATTTATCAAAATGGTCTTCGGAAGAAGAGGTGACTGCTGGAGATTTTGTGGTTTCGATTGGTTACGCTAGTTGGGTAAAAGGAACCTGGGAATGCATCTCAATGCTTGCAGGTACTGGAATTAATCTAGTTCACGTTGGTGGGGGAACTGAGACTGATTTGTCCCAATTGAAAGAGCATGCAATTAGACTAGGTGTGGGATTCGAAATTTCTCCTCGCTTAGATCATGAATCTTTAGTTTCACTTATTCGATCCTCACTTGCTGTAATTTCAATGGCACACAAAGAACCGTTTGGATTAACTCCTGCCGAAGCACATGCAGTAGGAACACCAGCATTAATGGTAAACGAAGGTGGTTTCCCTACTACAATTATTGATCGCGAATCAGGACGGTTGTTACCTCGTGATGACTACAACGATTGGCATATTGCATTGAAAGAAGCAGCAATTCTTGAAAATAGAACTAGATGGTCAGAAAAGGGACGAAGCATCGTTAGAGAATTAGATTTGAATCCTAGAGGTCGTGCCATTGCTCTAAGAAAAATAATTGATCAACTCATTCAATGACTGGTCTAGATTGAAGAAATAATACTGAACCAAGTGCTAATCCAGAGAATAGGAAAAGAACCAATGCTGGAACAATTCCTATTGAAGGAGGAGTATAGATTCCCAAGTCAAACGGCAATAAATCTAGAGCTGTTTCACCACGGCCCAATTCACCTCCAATAGAACCGAGAATTACTGTGGTTCCAAATCCTGCTAACGCAGAACACCCTTGGACAATTGCAAGACCACGATGCTCCCATAATCGATAACCGCAAAGACGACGACCAGAAATTACGCCACTCCAGAAACCAATACAAAGACCACTAAAAATCATCTTGTTTAGGGACATTCCACTTTGTCCGCCCATGGATTCAGAGGTGAGATAACCAGTCACAATAGCTAGAGGTACCATCAATAATCCAAAAATCGATGCCACATATGCAGCGGAATCTAAATGAGAATGAAGGTGTGAAGGAATTTTTTCATTGATTGCTGGAACAAGTGTTGCTAATGCACATGTTATCGTACCAAGAGCAGCAATAGCAAATGAGCCAACCACCATCTCTGTGGAAATGGCATGGAAAACTGCCGTAGAAACCATCAATTTTCACCCCCAATTCGCTGAACATATTCATTGCCGTAATGCATCCACTGTTCATCTGTCCACCCTACTGGACGTCGTGGATCATCCATGCTAAGACCATACAAAGGCGATTCGAAAGTACGGTCTTTGTTCGATTCATTTTGCGATATGTCGGATTCTGAAGAAACTAGATTACTTGCCATAAATCGTTGCAGAGAGATTAGCAATGCAGCAGTGATCATTGCAAGAGACAACATCAACAATCTTGCTGGATTAACGTCCACTGAACTGGAACTATCCGATGACAATGTAGTCCATGCACTGGTAGTTTCAAAATCTTGATTCGATAATCTCCACCTATATTCAAGAGAGCCTTCGGCTAAGGCAGCCGGTAAACTTGCTTCCCAACCATTTGAAGTGCTTTCTGCGGTTGTTGAATAAATTGTATTGTCTCCAGAAATTTGCCACTCTAATTGCACTGCTGTTACGTTAACAATATTGGCTTGAAGATTGGTAATTTCACCAATATCTCTCTGCGTTACTGGAGTCCAATCGGATAACTGAGGGAAATTTTCAGGAATCGGGCCTACAGTAATCGAAATTCCTCCATCAGCACTAGTGTCTGCTAATCGAGCTGCCCCCTCTCCACCATGATGAATACCAATATGGAATGTAGTAGAACCTTCAGCGGACGGTGCAATTAGTGACCATGAAGCAGAAACTTCGGCTGCAGAATCAAGTACGTGCATTTCAACATAATTGGATGTCCCGCCATTTGCATCTGAAGTTACTATCCATCCTGAATGATCTGGAGAATCATCTACGCCAAATGTACCAGTGGTAAGAAAAATCCCAACCAACCTGCGTTCGGAAAGTTCCATTCCTGAAATTTCTGCAGTAATCGTCAAAGGACCACCTGCATAGGTAGAATCTCTATCTGCACTGACTGAGATAATTGCAGATGAAGGCTGGGCAATGTCGGGATCACCATGACATGCACCCCCACATGCAAAATCTCGAGTACCATCTCCATTGCCCCCTGGATTCGCTTCCATTACGGGGGATGAAATCAAACAAATCAGAACACCTAGAATCAGTAGACGATTAAGAAGTCGCATCAAAATCGCCTCCTGAAACCAATTCCTACTGAAACCAATAAAGAAATTATAATCCAACTAATTATTAGAATTGAAGCTACTGAACTTTCTTCCACTTCTTCAATCACAATATCTTCAGTTGTAAGTTCAATAGAACCCAAATTTTCTGTCGATATAAGTTGATTTTCAACGCCATCTACATCAACTGTAACCGTGTAATAATGAGTGCCTGCAAGGAAAATCGGATCCTGGAACTCTGTATTATTTGTAGTAGAAATCAATGAAGCCGAAGAAAGGTCTTCCCTATCCAATAATGGAGTTGATGAACGCCAAACATAGAATTCGGTTTCTTCTCCAGACCATGACCATGATATGTCAATAAATGATTGATCTCGAACAATAACCAAATCAGCGATAATTGGACCAGGATTTGCATTTACATTCACGACCAATGAATCAATTCCACCATATTCATCGAGAACTGTTAGATTTACCTCAGAGTTTCCAGATTGGAATACATGAGATATTGTTTCTCCAGTGTATGACTGCTCTCCAATAGTCCAAAACCATGCCACAATACTCCCATCAGAATCAATTGATGATGTAGCATCAAGAACCGTTAGAGAGTCAGTCATTACAGAATCTGAGATTACGAATGCGGCTGTTGGAGCTAAATTCCCTATTGTGATTGACGAACTAGAAACTGATGTTAAACCCGAATTTCCATCATCTGCAGAAACTGAAACTGACCAAACTTGGCCGACCCCTAACCATTCAATGGGGACGATGCTTTGGTTATCCAATGCGCCAACCCTGAACCCATCACGATACCATATAGATGAGATTTCCAACACATCAGAATCAATATCAGAAGAATTGATGGAAACCTGCAATGGATTCAAAGCATAATTTTCTTCTCCGTCTCCGAGGAAATCTACCACTACAAATGGATTTGAATTTCCAATTGTTACAGATGTAGTAATGTGATCCAATGATGGATTTTCATGGTCGGTACTCATTGCACCATCCACATCTTCCAACACTATCTCTGCATGCCAAACTTGACCGCGTGTAATTTGCCCCGCTTCAATCAATACTAGATCATCATATGAGGAAACATGTTGTCCATCGATATGCCAATGGACATGAACCAATGCAAGAGCATCACCATCAGGATCTGACCATTCGTAACCAATCAGAAGATCATCAGAACTCGTTGGTTGAACTGGTGTTAAATTGAGAGATTCAAGAACAGGCGGAGCATTTCCAATCATTCTTGGTGCTGATTCTGCCCACGGAGAGAATTCAATTCCATCACTTGCTCGAACATTCACTGACCATGTTTCTCCCTTCAATGTAGCAGAAAAAGGAAGAATGGATTCACCATCATATTGTGGAACATGGGCCCCATCTTTCTTCCATTGAATCTGTACTTCTGTTGATTGGTCTCCATCTAAGTCATCGAATGAAAAAGACATGTTGAGATTATCCGTAGATAAGGGAGATGTTGGCTCAATGGACAACGATTGAATTGTTGGAGCATTATTGGAACTACCAATTTGAATGCTCGAAGAGACCATTGTTCCAGAATCTTCGCCATCTGATGGAGTTACTCTAACCTCCCATACATCTCCAGATCTTGTTGAAACTTTAGATATGGATGATGCTCCATCAAATTCAGCAATTCGGGATCCATCTAGATACCATTGAATTACTGTTCCAGATTCAGTATCTAAATCTGCATCCGAGTAAGAATAAGACATAGTGATATCATCCTGTTCAGTGGGATCAGTTGGAGATATTGAAAGTCCATTTGCTACAGGTGGTGTATTTTGAATTGTAACCGAAGTGGAGGTAACAGATGAACCTGTATCAGTACCATCTGAAGGAGTAACTGTAACTGTCCACATCTGCCCCTTGGTAAGGAAAGAAGAAGAAACAGAAGTAGAGTCATCTAATGCATTAACAACTGAGGAATTTTGACTCCATCTAATTGTAGTACCTGATTCTGAATCTCCATCCGGATCACTATATGTATACGTCAAACTAAGAGAATCAGTTGTTGTTGGATTTGAAGGACTAATCACCAAATTAGTTACTGATGGAGGTTGATTCTGAGGCGGTTGCTCGGGGACAGAAAATGTTGCCGAATTCCATGCGTCACCTGAAGTACCATAGTTATTATTCACTGCATTTCCTACTGCACTGAAACTTACTGTTCCGGTTCCTAACGAAGGGGCTGTCCAATCCACTGTCCAAGTTCTAGCATTCTTGTTTGAATGAGTCACTTTTCCACTATCCAATTGAGCATTTACACCAGGGTTAGAGAAACTCCCCGCATTTGCACCAAGAGAGAATCCACCACTATTACCTGAAATAGAACTAGAAGATACTGTTACTGTTAGTGAATAGGTTTGACTGGGGACATAAGAAGACGGTTGGCCACTAAGGGAAACAGTTGTAGAACTTGAGGGGTTATTGCCGTGACAACCACAAGAATTGCCTGAATTGCCATTTGATTGAGCCTCTGTAAATGGTACATATGCAGCCAAACATAAGAGCCCGACCATGAAGAGGGCACGCGAGGTCAACATGATTCGTAATTTGGATTAATGGTTATCATGTTTCGTTTTTCCTGTTCATGTTGAATTGATGTTGGCCGTTGCATTCATGGACGGAATGTGATTCGTTTGTTTCATGCCCCAACCAATTGAGTCGGTCGCCATCGTAGGTGCTGGAAACATGGGAAGCGGAATTGCACAGAAAACTGCACAAGAAATGTTCCAAGTACAAATGGTAGACAGAGAAGAACAATGGGTAGAAAGAGGACAAAAAATAATCAAGGATTTTCTCGATGAAGCTATTGAAAGACGAATCTTTTCTGAATCGCAAGTTGAAGAAATTAAATCAAGAATTACGGGAGTAATTGGAGTTGAAAATGTTGATTCAACCACCGATTTAGTCATAGAAGCAGTTTTTGAAGACTTTAACGTAAAGGCTGATGTTTTCCAAATTCTAGATGAAAACTGTGGTCCTGAAACCATTCTTGCATCAAACACTTCCTCTCTCAGTGTCAATGAATTATCCAAAGCAACCACTAGACCAGATCGTTTTGTTGGATTGCACTTCTTTTACCACCCCGCAAAAAACAGATTGGTAGAAGTAATCCCTGCAGAAGATTCGTCTGAAGACACAATTGCTCGTGTTGTCCAGTATTGCAAACAACTCGGAAAGGTAGTCATTGTTTGCAAAGATCGACCAGGATTTGTGGTCAACAGATTCTTTGTTCCTTGGTTGAACGAAGCATGTCTGCTATACGAAGAAGGACATGCAACACCTGCACAAATAGACAGTGTTGCTTGTGAGGCATTTAGTATAGGGATGGGGCCTTTTGCACTGATGAATTTGACTGGCCCTCCTATTGCTCTACATTCTACTGATTACCTAGCTCAGCAATTGGATACTTCAAGATATACTGGTGCTCAAAATCTACGAGATCTTGTTGCAGCTAATGAAATGTGGACGATTGGAGAAGATGTTGATTGTGATGATGAAACAGCCAAAACCATTCGAGAGCGTCTTCTTGGAGTTGTATTTGCTGTTGCTTCACAAATTGTTGAAGAAGAAATTTGTTCAATGGAAGATGTAGACAGAGGTGCAAAAGTTGGACTTAGATGGGCAAAGGGGCCATTTGAATTGATGAATGAATTTGGAGTAGATGAAGCATACAGAATGGCACAAGGATATACTGATTTACAGGGTGAAGGAACTGGATTCAAACTTCCTGAATTCCTTCAAGTAAAGGGGCAAACAGGCAATCCATGGGTGTTTGAATTCGTAGATGCTGAAATCAAGAATGGAATTGCTACAATCAATATCAATCGTCCAGAAGCCATGAATGCTCTAAATGAAACAGTGGTAGCTCAATTGGGTGCTCTACTCGACAACCTAAATGATGATTCGACAATCCATACCATCGTTCTTGAGGGAGCAGGGAAGGCTTTCGTTGCAGGAGCAGATGTGAAATTCTTTGTTGATCGTCTCGATGAAAATGCATTTCCCAAAATCTACGACTTCACGGCAGATGGTCACGATGTTCTCTCTAAACTAGAAAACAGTTCGAAAACTACGATTGCTTTGACCACAGGTTTGGCTTTAGGAGGAGGCCTAGAATTAGCTCTTTCCTGTGATTACAGAATTGGAACTCGCAGAACTCAATTCAGATTCCCTGAAACCAGTATTGGAATTTATCCAGGACTTGGAGGAACTCAAAGAACCACTAGAATTTGTGGAGTGAATGCGGCACGATGGGCGATTTTAGCGGGCAACTGGATTGGTCCAAAACTTGCAGCAGACCTTGGTTTACTTACCCATCTTGTCGAACCCGCTGACGTCGATGCTACTGTGGATTCCATTGCAGAAAATGGTAAACCATCGAACAAATACACGGGAGCCCCAGTTCGAATGTCTGAAGCAGTACAAGCCGCTGTAGAATTCTATTCAGATGAAAATATGGGATCAATTATCGTCGGTCAAACTCCAGAAGGATTCAACGATGATGATTCATACGCAATTCGCCAAATTAAACAAATTTCACGAACAGCTCCTATTGCCTTACGAATGGCTAGCGAACTAATTGATGTCGCATCCTCCACAAATCTGGAAGAAGGATTAGCTGCTGAATTACAGAATCTAGAAGGCATCTTTGCAACTAAAGATGCATATGAAGGGCTCTCGTCACTTATTCAAGGTAGAAGACCAACATATACCAACGAATAATGTTAGAATTCCTTTGGTGGTGGAATATACCAAGGAGATCGCCAATTGCTAATAGATCGCAAATATAATTCAAGATATTTATTCATCTTATTACCACCTCAAAATCTTGCTGAACAATCTCCCATCATTCTCTTCTTTCATTGTGAGTTTCTCACTCCAATCATCCATCCAATCTACTAGGTATCTATCCATTGTTTTCCCCATATAATACTAGTACCCGGACCTATATCAAAGTATGAGTATTCGTGAAACTACTAGGGTGCAATTAATACACTAAGTTGTTTTAGGAACACCATGGTTGAGCCACCAATGAAAGTAAGCAGAGGCGATTTGAAAGACATCGAAAGGTCGATTAAAACTGTTCGCGAGATGGGGACTAAAATTCGTAATTCATTGGAGTCATATTCTGATAACGAAACTCATGATATTGCATGGGAAGTACAAGCTGGTGTTGAAGCGTTAGAGGTGTTTGGTTCAAGATGGACCATTGAAATTCTGGCTGCTCTTTATGTCGCAGGCGAACGCAGATTCAATGAATTAAGACATCTACTAAATGGAATTAGTAGCCGAACTCTGTCCGACAAACTCAGATCATGCACAGAATCTGGTTTGGTTGAACGACGAGTTGTAGATGGTCCTCCAGTGAGAGTTTCATATCGATTAACAGAACATGGAATGGTGTGTGGCCGATTATTAGGTCCATTGGTGGCTTATATGAAAA
>CETB01167601.1_pt1 | contig 9966 bp, 5 predicted proteins | sample 356381 | NCBI WGS metagenome assembly CETB01 (sample SAMEA2622545, study PRJEB7988) | marine metagenome | biome: marine biome (ENVO:00000447); feature: deep chlorophyll maximum layer (ENVO:xxxxxxxx); material: "saline water (ENVO:00002010), including plankton (ENVO:xxxxxxxx)" | depth 155 m | reverse complement strand
TTGCGCTGAAGTTCCCCAAAGCACAAAAATCATCCCGCCCCTTTCACTTAATTTGTGAATAATTCTATTTGTCAATTTTTCCCAACCAAGGTTTTGATGTGAATTTGGCTGAGAATCAACAACAGTTAAGGACGAATTTAATAAAAGTATTCCTTGTTCAGCCCAATTTGTTAAATCGCCATGTTTAGAAATTGGAATTTTTAAATCATTATGCAGCTCAAGAAAAATATTTTTAAGTGAAGGGGGTATTTTAGTTTTTTTATCAACAGAAAAAGATAGGCCATTTGCCTGCCCTGGATTATGGTAGGGATCTTGACCTAAAATCAAAACCTTTACATTTAAGAAATCAACTAATTCAAGAGCCCGAAATATCTTAGAAGTTGGAGGATATATAGTTATATTTTGGGAGGATAGCCAATGAATTTTTTTTTCAATTTCTTCTAAGAATTTCTTGCAAAAGGTAGCTCCTAAATGATTTTGCCATCGGTATGGAAAATTAAAAATACTCAAAAAACTACTATTAAAATTTGTTTAATTTTTATCCACAGAAACTGTGGATAAAGCTTTGGATAACTTAGTATTTAGATATTTTAGACTTATTTTATAGCATTTAATACAAATTGATCAAAAACTAATCAATTTAAAATAAAATAACCGTATATCAGTATATTATACCGTTTTCATATAATTATCGATGGATTTATACATATAAAATAAATTCCGCTAATAACACTTATTTTGTCTGTGGGCAAGTGTTTTTATTAAAAAAATAAATTAGAATAACTTTCTCTTATAATTACCATAAACAATACTTATGGACGAAACAAAAAACATCCTTTTTTCTGAATTCAATCTAAACGGATTGCGTTTAAAAAATAGAATTGTAATGGCTCCAATGACAAGAGAATTCTCGCCAAAAGGTATCCCAAATATCTATGCACCTACCTATTATTCTAAAAGAGCTGCAGGAGGAGTTGGGCTGATAATAACTGAAGGTGTAGAGATTAGTCATAAAGCATCCAGCGGATATCCTAATTGTCCAAATCTAATATCAGATGAGTCAAAAAAAATGTGGGAAAGAATTATTCATGAGGTTCATAAAAATCATTCATCTATTTTTTGTCAATTATGGCATGTGGGTGGAATAAGAAAATTAGGAATGCCGCCAAATCCAAAAATTCCAGGTTTTACTCCATCTGGAATCGTAAAAGAGGGTGGAAAAAAAGTTGCTCATGAAATGACCCTGGAGGATATTCAAGAATTAATACAAGTTTATGCTGATGATGCAAAAATTTGTGAAGAGCTTGGTTTTGATGGAATAGAAATTCACGGAGCTCATGGATATCTAATTGATCAATTTCTTTGGAGTGGAGTGAATTTAAGAGAGGATAAATATGGAGGGTCCCTGGAAAATAGATCAAGATTTGCTTCTGAGATAATCGCAAAATCTAAAAAGAGTACTTCAGATTCTTTTCAAGTTGGTATTAGAATTTCTCAGTGGAAGCAACAGAATTATGAGGCTAAAATTGCTTCCTCTAAAAAAGACCTATCAATTTTTTTTAATATACTAAAAAAAGCAGGAGCGAACTTTCTTCATTGCAGCAATAGGCGGTTTTGGGAAAATGAGTTCTCCGATGAAGACATAAATTTAGCTGGATTTGCAAAGAAAGTGACTGGACTTCCATCAATTAGTGTTGGAAGTGTGGGACTGAATAAAGACTTTACAAAAACATTTGCTGGTGATCACAAAACTGAGACATCTGATCTTAGTAACCTTTTTAGAAAACTTAATGCTGGAGAATTTGACTTGATTGCATTAGGCAGAATTCTTTTATCAGACCCTGAATGGCCAAATAAAGTTCGAAATGGCGAAGAACAAAGTATTATTCCTTACAATAAAACGTTTGCTGAAAACTATTTATAAATTATCAATCCTCAGATATTAAAGCTCTTACCATCAATATATGATCTACTGATCTAAGTTGCTCTATAAGCCTTTCACTCGCTTGGGATTCAAGATCAATTAAGTTGATTGCTATATTTTCCTTACTTTTATTGGTCATCTCTGCAATATTAATGTCGCATGCAGCAATAGAATCAGTTATTTTGCTGATAATTCCTGGTTCGTTGTGATTAATTATTACCAAACGGTATTTTGTTCCGCGAGAAAGAGAGATTTTTGGAAAATTTACAGAATTTACTATTGTTCCATCCCTTAAAAAATTAACCATCTGATTAGCTGCCGTAACTGCACAGTTAATTTCAGCCTCTTTAGTACTCGCTCCAAGATGAGGTAATAGGACCACATCATTTCTTTCTACTGACCTGCTCACCAAGTCTGGGGTTGGGAAATCTGTTACAAATTTACCCAAACTTCCATTTTCTAGCTCATTAATAACATCGCCTGTATTTACTATTCCTCCTCTTGAGAGATTTATCAATCTTGCTCCCATTTTAAACTTTTTTAAATTGGAAGCGTTTATTAGATTTTTAGTTTCTTCAACTAAGGGAACATGAAGAGATACGTAGTCTGATTGTGCTAATAAGTCATCCATTGCTTCCGCTTTTACAACCTCTCGTGGCAACCTCCATGCTCCCTCAATGGAAATATGAGGATCATAACCAATTAAGTTCATACCCAAAGTATGAGCCGCTTGTGCCAGCATTGATCCAATAGAACCAAGACCCACAATTCCAAGAGTTTTTCCACTAAGCTCATTACCTGAAAAGTTTTTCTTATGAGCTTCCATTGCTTTGCCAAGAGACTTGGGATCTTTAACATCAAGGTTTTTAGCAAAATCTATTCCTTCAATAATTCCTCTAGAGGATAAAAGCATTCCGCATATAACAAGCTCCTTTACAGCATTTGAATTTGCACCAGGAGTATTAAAAACTACAACACCTTTTTTTGTTGCTTCCTTAATTGGAATATTGTTTGTACCTGCCCCAGCTCTTGCGATACAAAGAAGCTTATCACCAAAATCTTTATTAGTGATTTTATGACTTCTAAGCAAAATTCCATCAGGATTATCAGACACTTCGTCAAATTTATTATTTTTAAGAACTGATATGCCTTCAGATGCAATATTATTGTAGGTTTTATATTTATACATATATTTATGCTATTCGGTTCAAGAACCCAGTTAAGAAAACGGTAGTTTATTACATTAAATTCTAAACAAAAATAGCCAAATAAGATTTTGTAATATTTTATTTATATTGACTAATCAAATTTATGCCATAGAAGCTATTGTAATGCTGATATAAGAATTTTTTTATATCATAGATATCCTATCTTACTTTTAATTATATGCATCCATCAGGACGTCGAGAAATTTTCTCCATTTTTCGAAATCTTTATGATCAAAAATTCCTTCCCTAGGTTTATATACAGTTGAGGAGTTAATATTTTCCTCTTGCAATTGTGATATTGAAAAAATATTAGCTCCTATCCCAGCAGTTATTGCAGCACCAATTACAGTAGATTCTGTTGTTGACGGAACAGTAACATCCTTTTCAAGATAGTCAGCAAGCAATTGACAAAAATCCTTATTTCCAGCCATTCCGCCATCAATAGATAAACTCTTTATCTGGATACCGTCGTCTTTCAATGCATCTTTGATATCTAAAACCTGATAGATAAGTGAGTTGAATGCAGCTGTTGTTAGATCATTTTGAGTTGTGTCTCTAGTAATTCCATAAAAAGCAGCTCTTATTTCTGAATTCCAATGAGGCGCTCCAATGCCAGTAAATCCAGGTATAAATAATACTTCATTCGATTTACCTTTTTTGTTTAAAAAATCTTTACTTTGTGATGACTTTGAGAAAAATTTCATCTCATCTCTTAACCACTGAATGATTGTACCTGCAGAAAATATACTACCCTCTAATGCATATGGAATTTTATTGGAAATACCGTAGCCTATAGTATTTAACAAGCCTGATGTTGATTGCTTTGGTTTATTGCCTGTATTAACCATTAAAAAACATCCAGTTCCAAAAGTAGCTTTCATTTGTCCAAAATCAAAGCATTTTTGACCTACCAGAGCACTCTGTTGATCGCCAATCACACCATTAATCGTAAATTCCATATTATCTCGGGTAACTGTGCCAAAATTATAATCAGAATCATGCACATGCGGAAGCATTGAAAAAGGTATATCAAAAATATCTAACAACTCATCATCCCAAGATTTTGTATGAATATTATATAAATTAGTTCTTGAAGCATTTGTTATATCTGTTTTAAAAATTGCGCCATTTGATAAGTGCCACATCAAGTATGTATCAACTGTTCCAAACCTTAGATCACCTTTTACTGCCTTCTGACGAGCTCCATCAATATTATCTAAAATCCAAGATATTTTTGTTGCAGAAAAGTACGGATCAAGTAGTAGACCGGTTTTATTTTTTACGATGTTTTCATACCCTTCTTTTTTTAATGCATAACAATGATCAGCTGTCCGCCTATCTTGCCAAACAATAGCGTTATAAATTGGATTACCTGTTTTTGCTTCCCAAACAATTGTAGTTTCACGTTGATTTGTAATACCAACAGCAGAAATTTCCTGAAGATTTTTTATGACAGGATCAAAGGTATTATAAAAAGAAGCAATTAACTCATTGACTTCTATTTCAACCCAGCCGTCATTTGGATATTGTAATGAATATTCTTTTTGCTTTGAATTTAAGACATTTAACTTTTCATCAAATGCTACCGTTCTTGTACTTGTAGTACCCTGATCTATTGCTACCAATACTGACATATAAACTCCCAACTATATAATTTATTCACAATTTACTAACTTTTTTTTAACAATCAATAAACACCATTTATACAGCATATTGTGAAAAAATTAAAAGAATTCACAATATATTGTGTTTTTTGCTTGATTATTTTTCCACAATGTAAGAATATTGTCTCTGGTCATTAAAAATTATAAAAAGACTTTTTGACCCCAAATATTGGTAAACCCTCGACAGTTTTACCAACGAAAGAAAGATTAAGAGGACAAAAGATGGCAATACAAGAGTTAAGTAAAACTCAAGAAAAATCTGTTCAGAAACAAATGACAGTAAACCCAACAGATGATTTAAATATTTCTGCTCCAGGAAAACTAAGAGTTATAAAGCGAAACGGAAAGGTTGTTGCATTTGAAGAAGATAAGATAAAAGTAGCTATAACAAAAGCCTTCTTAGCACATGAATCAGGTAATGCAGCTGCTAGTGAAAGGATTCATAGAAAGGTAGACGAAATTTCTATTGATGTTCAAGAGGTCTTTAGAAGAAGAATGCCATCAGGTGGCACTCTTCATATAGAAGAAATACAAGATCAAGTGGAGCTTCAGCTCATGCGCAATGAAGAATATGCAGTAGCAAGAAAATATATTCTGTATAGAGAAGAAAGGGCTACTGAAAGAACTAAAGAGGCTTCAAAAGAAACAAAAATAGATATACCAAAAATAAATGTTACGAAAAATGACGGTACACAGGTTCCTCTTGACATAAGCCGACTAGCTTCTGTTGTAATCCATGCCTGTGAAGGCCTCGAAGATGTAAGTGCAGATTTAATTCTTGAGGAATCAATAAAAAATTTATATGACGGAGTCAGTATAAGTGACATGAAATCAGCTCTTGTAATGTCAGCAAGAACAAAAGTTGAACAAGAACCAAATTACAGCTTTGTTACTGCTAGGATTCTTTTAGATGAATTAAGAAGTGAAGCTTTAGAGTTTTTAGATATTGCTGAAGAAAGCTCGCATCCAGAAATGAAGAAATACTATCCAAAAGCATTCCAAGCATATATAGATAAAGGCATAGAGCTGCAAATGTTAGATCCCAAATTAAAAGACTTTGATCTTAAGAAACTTGGTAAATCAATCGATCATGATAGGGATTATCAATTTACATATTTGGGTCTACAAACTCTCTATGACAGGTATTTTATTCACTATCAGGATACAAGATATGAACTGCCACAAATATTCTTTATGAGAGTTGCAATGGGTCTTGCAATGGAAGAAGATAAAAAAGAAGAACGCGCTATTGAGTTCTATAAATTGCTGTCAAGTTTTGACTACATGAGCTCAACCCCTACTCTATTTAACTCTGGTACGTTGCGTCCTCAATTATCATCATGCTATTTAACAACGATTCCAGATGATCTAGACGGAATTTTTGGTGCTATGAAAGACAATGCTTTGCTATCCAAATGGGCTGGAGGTCTTGGTAATGATTGGTCACCAGTCAGAGCTTTAGGTTCTTATATCAAAGGAACAAATGGAAAAAGCCAAGGTGTAGTTCCTTTCTTAAAAGTTGCGAATGATACTGCGGTTGCTGTCAATCAAGGCGGTAAGAGAAAAGGAGCAATGTGCGCCTATCTTGAGACATGGCATTTAGACATTGAAGAGTTTCTCGATCTTAGAAAAAATACCGGTGATGATAGAAGAAGAACCCATGACATGAATACTGCAAACTGGGTCCCAGATCTATTTATGAAAAGAGTTGAATGCGACGCTAACTGGACTCTATTTTCTCCAGGTGAAACACCTGATTTGCATGATCTTACCGGCCTTGCATTTGAGAAAAGATATGAAGAGTACGAAGCTTTAGCAGCCGAAGGGAAAATGGATCAATATAAAACAATTCCTGCAAAAGACCTATGGAGAAAAATGCTTACTATGTTGTTTGAAACTGGTCACCCCTGGATTACTTTTAAGGACTCATGCAATTTACGCTCACCCCAGCAGCACATTGGAGTTATCCATTCATCTAATCTGTGTACTGAAATAACACTAAACACAAGCAATGATGAAATAGCAGTATGTAATTTAGGCTCAGTTAATCTTCCGCAACATATAAAAGATGGTGTTCTAGACCAAGAAAAAATAAAACAAACTGTTACAACAGCTTTAAGGATGCTTGATAATGTAATTGATATTAATTACTACTCTGTAGATACAGCAAAGAATTCAAACTTAAAACATCGTCCAGTTGGTATGGGTCTTATGGGATTCCAAGATGCACTTTATATGCAGGATGCTCCTTATTGCTCGGATGCTGCAATTGAATTTGCTGACCGAAGCATGGAAGTAATAAGCTATTATGCGATTAATGCATCCAGTGAACTAGCAAAGGAAAGAGGAACATATCCATCTTATGAAGGCTCTCTTTGGAGTCAGGGAATATTTCCAAAAGACTCAATTGACATCCTAGAAAAAAATAGAGGCAGCGAATATATAAAGGTTGATAGGTCAGAAACTTTAGATTGGGATAAGTTAAAAGCAAAAGTAAAGAAAGATGGCATGAGAAACTCAAATGTTATGGCTATAGCACCTACTGCAACAATTTCAAATATCACGGGGGTTACTCAGTCTATTGAGCCAACTTACCAAAATTTATATGTGAAATCGAATTTATCAGGCGAGTTCACTATTGTTAACCCCTATTTAGTAAGTAAATTAAAAGCATTAGACTTGTGGGATGACGTTATGATTAATGACTTAAAGTACTTTGAAGGCAGTTTAAGTGAGATATCCAGAATTCCTGATGATATCAAAAAACTTTTTTCAACAGCATTTGAAGTGGAGCCAAAATATATTGTTGAGTCAGCTAGCAGAAGACAAAAATGGATTGATCAGGCTCAATCACTCAATCTATATATTGGAAATGCTAATGGTAAAAAGCTTGACCTAACGTACAGAATGGCTTGGTATTCTGGTTTAAAAACAACATATTACTTAAGATCTATAGCGGCAACAACAACTGAAAAATCTACTATTAATCAAGGCAGCTTAAACGCTGTAAGTGCTCAGGCTGAAACAGCGTCAGAAGTTCCTCATGAGCTTGGTGCCCCAGCGCCTGTGCCAGAAGCATGCTCGTTAGATGACCCTGACTGTGAAGCTTGCCAATAACGAAAACTAGGAGAAGAAAAATGTTAAATTGGGATGAATATAATAACGAAGAAGCTCAAGTAGCTCCTGCAATCAAAAACACTTCACCAAAAGAAGTAATAGAAACTGGGAAAGTAGCACAAGAAGCGTCTACTCAAACAGAGTCAGCTTGTATTGAAGAAGGTACGCGAGCTGAAATTGCAAGAAAAGCTATAGAAAACTTTGATGAGTCAGAGGGCATTAGAGAGCTTGATGAAATGCAAGGCATGGCCGGTAGAGTTCAAGTAGATGATAAGGCCATGATTAATTGTAAGGCAGATCTAAATCAGCTGGTGCCATTTAAATATGATTGGGCGTGGCAAAAATATCTTGATGGTAGTGCAAACCATTGGATGCCGCAAGAAGTTAATATGACAGCAGATATAGCGCTTTGGAAATCTGAAGATGGTTTAACCGAAGATGAGAGAACTATTGTTAAAAGGAATCTTGGTTTCTTTTCTACAGCTGACTCATTAGTTGCTAATAACCTAGTACTTGCTCTATACAGGCTAGTAACTAATCCTGAGTGCAGGCAGTATATCCTAAGGCAAAGTCTTGAAGAGGCTATTCATACTCACGCTTATCAATACTGCATAGAGTCTTTAGGTATGGATGAAGGTGAGATATTTAACATGTATAGAGAAATACCAAGCGTTGCAAAAAAAGCAGCTTGGGGTTTGAAATACACCCAACAAATCTCAGATCCAACTTTTCAAACAGGAACTGAAGAAACAGATAAGCAATTGCTGAGAAATTTAATTGCCTTTTACTGTGTATTAGAGGGTATTTTCTTCTATTGTGGATTTACTCAAATCTTATCAATGGGTCGACGAAATAAAATGACAGGAACAGCCGAGCAGTTCCAATATATCCTCAGGGATGAGTCTATGCATGTTAATTTTGGAATTGATGTCATTAATCAAATCAAAATTGAAAATCCGCATTTGTGGGATGAGCAAATGAAAAATGAGGCAGCTCAAATGATTCTTGAAGGAACAGAGCTTGAAGTAATGTATGCAAGAGATACTATGCCAAGAGGCGTGCTTGGAATGAATGCCTCTATGATGGAGGAATATCTTCAATTCATTGCCAATAGAAGACTGACACAAATTGGCCTTGAAGAAGAGTTTAAAGGAGCTACTAATCCATTTCCTTGGATGTCAGAAATCATGGATCTTAGAAAAGAAAAGAATTTCTTTGAAACTAGGGTTATCGAATATCAAACCGGTGGGGCTCTTAACTGGGAATAATATAAGAAAATCTAATCTCTAGGCTATAATTAAGCATCTATAACTAGGGGCATTCTTGTGACTGAAAATTTTCAGCCTAACAGAGGCTATCGTAACTTTGTTTTAATATTGCTTACGATTGTCTATGGATTTAATTTCATCGATCGCCAAATCGTAGGAATTTTAGCTCCTTTTATTCAAGAGGATCTAAATCTTACCAATACAGAACTGGGCTTGCTGATTGGATTAGCATTTGCAATTTTTTATACAACTGTTGCTATCCCGATAGCATGGTTAGCCGATAGATATAACAGAGTTAATATCCTTTCCATAGCATTAGCAACCTGGAGTGGCTTTACTGCATTGACTGGCCTAGCTACTAATTTTATACAAATAGGTCTTGCAAGGATGGGAGTTGGCATTGGGGAGGCTGGTGGCAGCCCTCCTTCTCACTCAATCATCTCAGACATGTATTCTAAAGAAGAGCGTGCTAGCGCATTGGGTGTCTACTCTATGGGGATTCCGCTAGGCATTATGGCAGCATATTTCGTAACTGCCTCTTTAATAGGAGCAACTGGTGAAGAAGTTAACTGGAGACAAATTTTTATTTTTCTTGGTATAACAGGTATTCTTCTAGCAGTAGTTGTGAAACTAACAATCCCTGAACCTGTTCGAGGTGCAATGGAATTTGATGAAACAAAACAAATTATCAAGCCACCATTCATAGAATCTCTTAAAACCCTTCTTCAAATACCTGCATGGTGGGCAATGTGTTTTGGCATCGCTTTCGGATCTTTTGTTTCCTA
>CETB01172329.1_pt1 | contig 9999 bp, 7 predicted proteins | sample 356381 | NCBI WGS metagenome assembly CETB01 (sample SAMEA2622545, study PRJEB7988) | marine metagenome | biome: marine biome (ENVO:00000447); feature: deep chlorophyll maximum layer (ENVO:xxxxxxxx); material: "saline water (ENVO:00002010), including plankton (ENVO:xxxxxxxx)" | depth 155 m | reverse complement strand
TGGTCATCGTGGTCGTCATGGTCATCGTGGCCGTCCTCATCATCCTCGGGGATTGTCAGCGAATGCGCCACATGCTCTGCATGAATCTCCACGTCTCCAGCGTGTCTTTCCTCGTCCGCGAGCATGACCGCTTCGTAGGGGCCCTCTGACATGTGCTCGCAAAGGTCTGAGATCAATATCGATCCGTAGTCCAGTGCGACCTCTCCCGAGGGCATTGCATGGGTCTGGATGGCCGAGGGCGCGTCGCTACCAAGTGATTCCAGGGTCTGCTCTACCCATGGTTCTAGGTTCAAGCCGTGGTAGAAGAACAGATCAGTCCCCATCAATGTGACTAGGTCTGCCGCTGAGGGCTCGTAGTCGTGAACTGGGACGTTCGAAGGGCTGATGATCTGCACGTTGAGATGCTCACCGCCCACTGCGGATACTAGCTGCTCAACGTGATAGGTAGAGACGAGTACATCGCCCAGAATCTGCACCTCTGCAGTCTCGTTATCCGATGTGGTTCCATTTTCCACCGCGGTGTTGTTTTCGTCCGTTGAATCGTCAATAACGTCTTCAATAACGTCTTCGATTTCTTCCACCGATTCATCTTCAAGGCATCCTGCGACGCTCGAGAAAATCAGTAACAAGCTCGCTAAAATTGCCATTCTGCTATTGTTCATGAGCCGCGCGGCCAATAATATCTATTTAATTGAGACTATTAATTAAGTTCTGAAAAATTATTATTAGTGACTATCAGTTCAGCGATTTATGACACAGATAATTTCCTTCAGCGCCGACAACGATTTTTCTAGAGAATTTGACAATCTTATCAAAAAGTCCGGCTATAAGAACCGTAGTCGCTTCATTCGCGACGCATCATTGTTCTTCTCAGAGATGCAGCAGAGGGGGGATCTAGCGAACATGAAAGGTGACTTGACTATCGAAGGGCACTTGGTCGTGTATTACCAACATGACCATGGTAGCGGGCAGAGACTACTGGACCTCCGCCATTCAGAATTAATCGAAGTGGCATCATACACTCACAGCAGCCTGAAGCATAGCCACGCATGCGTGGACGTTTTACAGGTCAAGGGTAAAGCAGAAAATATTCGCTCGGTGATAGAAAGGCTTCAGAATACCCCCTACGTAGACAAGACTTCTTTCATCACCGCTCCGATGCGGGAAGATGGCTGCTGCTAATCCGCTATTCAGTGGAGAATGCGGCGAGGCATTCAAGGTGCTGCGCCTCGACCGTGCACCGTGGAAATCCCTCCCGAGCTCATATCCATGCTTGATGGATCCATGGGGCCGACCAAGCAGAAGGCAGCGCGTCTTGTGGTGGATCTGGCTTCGACAGCAGGGGCCTCGGAGTTTGTCCAAGCCGACAATGCTCACGTTTCTGGGGTCAGCGTAATCACAGGCGGGCATGGCCTCAGGCGGTTCCTCTCGGATCTCTCCGGAGACTCTCAGGGAGTGGTCTCCATCCCCACCACCCTGAACTCGGCTGGTTGCGACCACGAGAAGATGGACGAGATGGGAATTGATTACCCAGACTTCCTAGAGCAACAGTTCGAGATAGTCCAAGCATACTCTGAGTTGGGGATCGAGGCCACCCTTTCCTGCACTCCGTACGATCGAGGAATTGAGAGCCAAGAAGGCATTGGGTCATGGGCGGAGTCCAACGCAGTATGCTTCTCAAACTCCTACACGTCCCTGATCACGAATAGGGAATCCGGGCTATCCGCTCTCGCCACGGCACTAACCGGATGGGCTCCCAAGTGGGGCTTGCACATAGATTCGAACCGTAGGCCAAATATCCTGGTAAATGTGGAAGCACAGATGTCCAACGTCACTGATTGGAGCATCCTAGGGGATTGGATAGGAAAGCAGATAATGCCCACTTGGGATCTTCCCTGGGGCCTGATGCCGAGGTTCGTAGGGCTTCCTAGGGCAAGCTTCGAGATGAAGAAGGCACTTACTGCCTCTGCTGCCAATTATGGCTGCCCAATGCTGTGGGCCGATGGGATTACTCCCGATGCCCCAGATGTTGACGAATTCCAGGGCGAACTAACCTTTACTGACGAATCTCTAGAGCTTAGGTATCGCGAACTTTCCCCCAAGGGAGAGGTAGATTTGGTTGTGATCGGATGTCCACAGGCCAGTGTCGGAGAGGCTAGGGAGACAGCAGCAGCAGTAAGGGCCAGGATGGAGCTCGGAGAAGCAATACCGGACCAGAGACTTTGGCTCTTCATGAGCTCTCATAATTACGACTTGATATCCTTGGACGGGACTCTAGATATCCTGGAAGAGGCAGGGGCCCTGGTTTTGAGGGACACCTGCCCAGAGGTGACACCATACAACCGTTCCAAGTACAACCACCTACTGACGAACTCACTCAAGGCTGAGCATTATCTGACAAGCGGTCTGAATAGAATTCCAACCAGCGTCGCACCCATAATGGAATGCGTGGCCCACGCATTCGACGATTCACTGGTCGATGCTCCTCGTCCCGAATTAGGTGAACAACATTCGACTCCAATGCACACAGCAAAGACACATCAGGTTTCTCCATTCTCAACCACAGGGAAGGGGATACCAAGTCAGTCAGATTGGGAAGTCTCGGGTAGAGCTCTAGTCACAGATGTCCCGATCACGTATTTGGGATACGTAAACAGGGACACAGGGATGATTGAGGAACCAGGCCACCCACTCGATGGTATCCCGATCAAGGATACCGTGCTGATATACCCGAAGGGCTCTGGGTCGACGGTTGCCCCCTTCGTACTAATGGGCCTGATTTACACTGGATTCGGACCTAAAGCCATAGTCAACCGAGATGTGTGCCCCCTTACTCTCCCTGCAGCCTCCCTATTGGGGGTGCCATATGCGCACGGTTTCCATGAAGACCCCACCATAGGGGTGAACTCTGGGGACGAGGTCTCTCTGACTCTGTCGTCCGGAGAAGTCTCCCTTAGGGTAGAATCCCGACAAACCGAGGTTTGATGGCATCCACTCCATGCAAGGGCCATGGCTGCGCGCCCCGATCCTGAACCTTGCAGGGAACAAGACCTAGGCCTATTCGAGATCACACATAGGGATGGGTCTGCAAGGATAGGAAGGTTTCACACCAAACACGGGAAGGTTACTACTCCCATGCTGCTTCCAGTGATCAATCCGAACCTCAGGACTATCGAGCCAAGGGAGATGTGGGAGAAGTACGGAATCGAGGCTCTGATCACCAACTCCTACGTAATCTGGAAGCACGAGGACCTAAGATCACAGGCCCTCTCAGATGGAATCCACTCCTTGCTGGACTTCCCTGGCGCAGTCGTAACGGACTCAGGTACCTTCCAGTCCTACGTTTACGGGGATGTCGAGGTCGGTACAGAGGAGATAGTTTCATTCCAGAGGGGGATGGGAGTCGACGTGGGCACCATGCTCGACGTATTCGGTAGGCCTGACATGTCCAGAGATGAGTTGGAGGCCGCAGTATCCGAGACATCCAATCGCTCAGAGATCTCACTGTCCGCAGCAGGTCCAGATATGCTCCTGAACGGCCCGATACAAGGCGGCACTCACGCAGATCTCAGGGACGAATCATCTCTTCTGATGGGTTCAGCAGATGTAGATGGCAAGGGGTTCGCCATCCATCCAATCGGGGGAATCGTCCCTCTCATGGAACAACAGAGGTACAGGGAGCTGTTCGAGATCCTCCTGGCTTCCAAGGCGGCACTTCCTCCAGATAGGCCAGTGCACTTCTTTGGTTGCGGGCATCCACTCCTGTTCCCAATGTCAATTGCACTTGGAGTGGATATCTTCGATAGCGCGGCATATGCGATTTTCGCAAGGGACGACAGACTACTGACTCCCGAGGGGACCGTAAAACTGAACGAATTAGAAGAGTGGCCGTTCCACTCAAACGCTCTTTTCGGAAAGACCCCGAAAAGCATCAGGGAAATGAATCATGACGACAGGTCCAGTATTCTGGCAGAGCATAACCTAGAGGTCACCCAAGCGGAGTTAGCCCGATGCAGGGAGGCAATCAGGAATGGCACAATATGGGAGCTAGCAGAGAGGAGGAGCCATGCTTCTCCTCATCTCAGGGAAGCCTTCGTATGGTTGCAGGAACAACTGGACAACCCCGATGGCGGCCCAGTGGGTGAATCTGTTCTGAGAATAATTGCCTCCAGCAATCCTCTGAGAGGAGGGGGTGAGCCTCTGGGGGAGGAAATCGAGTACAGGCCACACATCCTCCATATCCAGGCCCTACTTGCCACCAGATGGAGGGTACCTGGATCTTGGTGGGACTCAACCACGGACCCCCCTGTGGGGTTGCTGTTGATCGAGGGAACCTCGCCTCCATGGCGCAACTCATTGGGCCCAGTGCTCGAGCACCTTGCCAGAGAGCCGAGGACCGTGGTGATGATCTCCACGCCAATTGGGCCCATACCGTTCTCCCTGGAGGATCTATCCCCCTGGTGCCATCTAACTGGACCAGATGGGATCTGGGAACCAATCTCGGATGAAAAGGAGATCAATGATGCACTAGGTGAGATGGGGCTATCCGACCTGCCTCTTACTAGAATCACCCCTGGCGATGACGTCGTGGATGTTCCAGAGTCAGATGAGATAAGGGGGTGGCTGGATAGGTGCTCAATAGTCGACAAGCTGGCTCTGCTGTGCTCAATTCACCCATTGGATGCATGCAAGATGACAGATGAGATGTCATGCAGGAGGTCCCGAACAGACAGGGTAGTCAACGTCAGCTCTGGAGGGGAGCATATCCTTTCCCCAAGGCTCACTGATGGAGGAATTTCTCTTACCGTGCATGGAGCATCGAAAGCCAACGAACTCAATGGATCCCCCATACCAGAGTTCGGGAAATTGGAAGAAGAATCCGAGTTCCCAGGCATTCCAAGAGTCTGCATCATAGACGATGCAATCCCATTCGTGGGGAAGGGTAGGAACGTTATGCACGGGTACATCTCCGGTGCAGACTCGCACATCATTCCGGGACAGCCCTGCGCAGTCATCGACTCGAACGGTTCACTCGTTGCCCACGGAACACCTCTGACATCCCACCTCGAGATGGAATTTCTGAGGAAGGGAATCGCAGTCAAGGTAAGGGACGGAGCAATGAAGCAAGACCAGTGAGGGGAACTTTCCGGGGATTCATTCAAGTGATTGTTACACCACCAAGGCTCGACTCCAATAGGGAGTCGGAGCCAGATTATGCCCAATGAAGAAACCCTCAGGGAGGCCCCAATCATCTCCACAAAGGCCCTTCGGAAGATGTACGGACCCCATTTGGCATTGGAAGATATCAATTTGGAAATTAACAGGGGGGCCATAGGAATACTGGGGCCTAACGGAGCAGGAAAATCGACACTTTTCAAGTGTCTACTGGGCCTGATCACAACTACTTCTGGAGAGGGGTCCGTCCTTGGTCACGATATCAGGACCCAGGGGGAGATGATTAGATCCAAGATTGGATACATGCCAGAGTACAACGCACTAGATCCGAACCTCTTCGCAGTCGATCAGGTGAGGTACGCCGGAGAACTACTCGGCATGAACACCAAGCACGCGACCCAGCGGGCGCACGAGGTTCTCGAGTACGTAGGCCTAAAGGACCAGAGGTACAGGAAGATAGAGACCTTCAGTACGGGGATGCTCCAAGCAACAAAGTTAGCATGCGCATTGGTTCACGACCCAGAGATACTGATATGCGATGAGCCAACTAATGGATTGGACCAGAGGGCTCGCTCATTCATGCTGCAGACCCTGAACAAGACAGTGAAAGAAGGAAACAGATCGGTTCTGATGAGCAGCCACGTGATGGACGACGTGCAGGACCTATGCCAAACTATAGTGATGATTCACAAGGGAAGAATCGTGGTCCAGAGAAGCATCGATGAACTTGTAGAGCAGGTCGACAAGGAGGTCGAGATGATAATCTGGGGAGGGGCCAGCAAGATGGAGGATCAACTGTCATCTATGGGACTGGAAGTAAGGAGGCTCGGACGAGTAATCAGAGTGAAGATCACAAGCGAAAAAACAATCGATCAGATTCTTGAAGCAGCGGTCTCAGCAGGCGTCCAAGTTCGCCAGATGAAGGAATACGAACCTGATCTGGAGGACATCTTCCTACTTGTTATGGACAAGCTAGGAGCCCAGATCAAGGGAACTGAGGACTTGATGACCCCAGAGCACACTAGGAGTGATTGAGTGGAAAAGGAGCAAGTCGAACTAGGCGGCGGCTCTACTCGGATGGAGGCAGCTTTCGGCTCCGGAGACGGAGACGATGAAGCAACTGCAGTAGTAGCCAAGTCACAAGCTTCTCTGGGACAGATTTTCGAGCAGAAGTACCGTCCATGGGATGGAGAGCTAGGACCCAGATGGATGAGGAACTATGCCATATTCAGACACCACGTATACGGGGTATTCACCAGCAAAGGGCACAGGCAGTACCATCCAATGGTCAGGCTCCTCATCTTCGTAATCTTCCTCGCCTCACTGACTCCCATACCCATGCTCTTCTTGTCATCCCTAATTGGGGACCAGGGTGGTTTCTTCGAGAAGATGTGGGGGGTGAATAGATACAACCTGTGGGGCCAGGTGTTGGGATACTTCCCAAGGAACCTGTGCATGTGGCCCCTTCTCACCGCCATAGTTGTCGGCGGAATGATATCGGACGATAGGCAACACGGAACCAGCGCGATTTACTTCTCAAGGCCTATCTCAAGGCTAGACTACACCGCAATGAAGTATCTCAGCGTAGCAGTAATTCTGGGATTCGTTATCGTATTCTCTTACTTCGCATACTACACCAGCGCCATAGTCTTCAAGGCCGAGGGTTGGGCATATCTGGCTGACACTCTCCCGATTTTCCTCGGAGGGGTGCTGGCTGGCACCATTCTCGTAATAACATACACCTCGATAGGCTTGGCCCTTTCCAGCATTAGCAGAAGCCGCTTCTTCGCAGCTATCGGATTCCTGAGCATAATCTATGGGACAAAGCTGGTCTCTCTGCTTGTTGAACTCCAGTTCGAAACCACGTTCATGTATGCAATGAGCCCCTACGACTGCTTGGCCCACTTAGGACAGTTTCTTCTTGGAATTCCCTCCAATTACGAACACCCTGTCTCGATATCTGCAGTTTCCATATTGGCCATGAACTCCTTGGCAATCTGGCTGCTCGTCTCCAGAGTAACTTCACTGGAGGTGACCAGAGAATGACGATGGAGCCTCAGGAACCTCCAGCCGTGCTAATAGATCAGGCCTCAAAGTGGTACGGGCAGGTAATTGGGATCAACGACCTTTCACTGGCCATTGACGGCGGGGTGACAGGGGTCCTAGGTCCAAACGGGGCTGGCAAGTCGACCCTGTTCAAACTCATGATGGGCAGGATAAAGCCCAGCCAAGGCTCAGTCAGGCTCTTCGGCGTAGATCCCTGGACAAACACCTCCCCCTACAGGAGGGTAGGTTACGTCAGCGAGTCCGAGAAGCTGTACGAATGGATGACTGCTCTGGACTTTGTGTCAACTCTTGCCAGGCTGCATGGGATGACCAGGGAGGAGGCCACAGAACGGTCCTCTCACGTGCTGGATTTCGTAGGGCTATCCGATGTGATGCATAAGGAGCTTGGAAAGTTCAGCAAGGGTATGAGACAGAGGGTCAAGATCGCCCATGCGCTTGTCCATGATCCAGACCTAATCATCTTGGACGAGCCCCTGCATGGGTGTGACCCTCTGGCAAGAACGAGCATAATGAGCGTAATCCGCGAAATGGGGGAACAAGGCAAGACCATCTTGGTTTCAAGCCATATTCTCGAGGAGATAGAGAGGATTACTGAGCAGATAGTGATACTCCACAATGGCCGTTTGCTCGCTATAGGGAACCTGCATGCAATACGTGACCTACTCGACAAGCACCCTCATAGAATACTCATCAACTGCGAGGACCCAAGGAGCCTGGCAACCCTATTCATCTCCCAGGACCCCGTTTTCGGGGTCAGATTCCCAAGGGAAGGACAACTCGAGATTCACACCAACAACCTATCCGCAGCACACTCCGTTCTGCCTTCCATAGTGGTGAAATCGAATCAGAAGATCACCAGCATCGAGAATCCGGATGACAACCTGGAGTCCCTACTTAGCTACTTAATCAAGGAGGGCCAATGATGGACAAGAAGGGACTAGCGCTTTCCGAAACCGTCTGGACAAGGTTGGACAGGAAGGCAGGAGCAATAGTAGAGCTAACAATGAGGCAACTCCGGCACAGGATATCCACGTGGGTTGTGTTGGGGGTGGGCGCTCTCCTGATGGTGCTGCTTCTATCCTTCTACGTCGACTCCGTGAGGGAGTCCTTCGAACCCATAGACAATGATGGAGACAGCCAGGATAATGATGGTGACGGATACCCCTTGGGGCAGGAAAGAAAGTACGGCACGCCTGACTGGGACTCCAGCATATTCCCCGGAGCAAGCACCTTCGTGCCAGAGAGCGACATAGACTGGAACGACGCAGATAGGTCATTCTCCGGCAACAAGTCGTGGGAGGGCAGGGCTTTCTTCGAAGCGAGCTGGATCGATTTCGAGTACTCGGGGGAGTGGTGGGACAACCATGTCGAATGGAATCCAGACACAGAGGGTGAGCCCGAGCTGCCAGACTGCTCCGAATGGGATTTGGACGAAATATACGAGACGGTATGGAGGGATGCATGCGACTTCGGGGACCGAGACGGGAACGGCTTGACAACTTACTACGTCTCAGGTAAGTGGAGCGGGGATGGCCTAGCCACAGTTCCTGATGGAATGTACCTCTCTTGGGGGTACTGGACAGAGTCGGTATACATCGAACCTGATCCTCCTGAGATGTACATCAACGAGGACGGAATAGACTGCTTCAACGGCTTTTCTCTAAGAGGAGATGGCTGGGAGGAGAGCAGGGTTGATTGTCCCTCCGAGGTCATGCTTTCTGGGAGTCATGGATTCGACAACGACGGCGACTGCCTCGCTCTGAACGACGGGCTTGGTGATGACGACAACGGCAACGGAATCCGCTGCGACGTACAATGGATAGCACCCAACGGGGTGGTAACCGACATCAGATCCGACGAACTTGTCGACGAGGATCCAGACGAGCAGGAGTACATCGGAGAACTGGGTCACAGGACATTCGTCATAGCGGTCGGGAAGATGGCCTTCGTAATCCTTCTGGGCCTGTTCATCCCCCTCTTCCTCTCCCTTGGATTGGTAAGGGACGAGACAGAGAACGGGACTCTGCATCTGCTTCTGTCTAAACCAATCCACCGCGCAGAGTTCATCGTCTACAGATTGTTAGGATACCTCGCTATTTCAGGAAGCTACATCATCGCACTCTCCCTAATCGTCGGGCTAATCTCTTCATTACTAGGTCCTGGCGATCAAATCATCAGATTTTCAGATATGCCAGTGTGGTTGGGAATCGGGTTTGCTACCACACTGGTTCTAGCTGCCTATGGTTCCATATTCAACGCAATGGGTCTTATCTCACCTAAGTATGGGGTATACCTGTGCATAGTCTTCGGAATTTGGGAGTTCATGATGGGGAGCTTCTCTATTGTAAACCCGAATTGGACGGTCGCTAGCGTATCCATTTCCCATTGGGCGCTCCAGATGATTGATGCTGTTGTGCTGCTAGCATGGCCCGATACTATTCAGTGGGCTGAGATGGACAACGCATTCGGCATCGACTCCGGACTCTCAATATTCTGGCAACCCCCGGTTCACACCCTGGGGACCGCATCAGCAGGGGTGGCACTGTTGAACAGTATCCTGGTCCTTCTGATAGTCTCAGTGGCTTGGATTTTCATAGCCAAGTCTGTCTTCAGTAGAAGGGAGATAATGTGATTTAACATGCAGGAAAACCCAACTAAGTTCGAGGGCGATTTCTCCTCACTTTGGAGGTTGGACGTGATGCCTCCCATATATGGGCTATCTTGGTGGTGGTACTGGGTATTGATACTCGTTCCAGA
>CETB01030766.1_pt1 | contig 10002 bp, 6 predicted proteins | sample 356381 | NCBI WGS metagenome assembly CETB01 (sample SAMEA2622545, study PRJEB7988) | marine metagenome | biome: marine biome (ENVO:00000447); feature: deep chlorophyll maximum layer (ENVO:xxxxxxxx); material: "saline water (ENVO:00002010), including plankton (ENVO:xxxxxxxx)" | depth 155 m | reverse complement strand
TATTTAAAACTTAAAGTGGCCGGAATTTCTTCCGACCACTAGCGGCCCAAAGCCGCTTTTTTATTTCAAAAATCTATTTTTTACCATTCGATTACAGCACTGGCCCAGGTAAATCCACTACCAAAAGCCGCCAAAACAATAGTATCACCTTCTTTTATTTTACCTTCTTCCCAGGCTTCGGTTAGCGCGATAGGAATCGATGCTGCTGTGGTATTTCCATATCGCTGGATATTATTATACACCTGATCGTCCCTTAACTTAAATTTCTGCTGAATAAATTGTGAAATTCTTAGGTTCGCCTGATGCGGAATAAGCATATCGATATCTTTCACATCAAGTCCGTTTGCCTTTAGCCCTTCCATAATTACTTCAGAAAAACGAACGACTGCATTTTTAAATACAAATTGCCCGTTCATATACGGATAATACGGAATATCTTCCTGTGGATTTTCCTCAATAATTTCAGGAACCCAGTGATTGGTGCTTGGACCTTTCAGACTTAATTCCAAGGCGTGTTTTCCTTCAGAATGTAAATGCGTAGAAAGAATTCCCTGCCCATTATGATCACTTCTTGTTAGCACTACCGCTCCTGCTCCATCTCCAAAAATCACAGATACCGAACGCCCACGTGTCGTAAAATCTAAACCACCACTATGATTTTCACTTCCAATTAGAAGTATGTTTTTATACATACCGGTTTTGATAAATTGATCGGCAACCGATAGCCCGTAGATAAAACCACTACATTGATTACGCACATCAAGGGCAGGACAGGTATGAATATCTAATATTTCCTGAATTTGCACACCACATCCGGGAAAATAATAGTCGGGACTTAAGGTGGCAAAAACGATTAGATCAATATCATCTTTACTAATATTGGCTCTTTCTAAGGCTATATTTGCAGCCTTAGCTCCCATACTGGCTGTTGTATTGCCATCGCCTTTTTTAATATGTCGCCTTTCTTTTATACCGGTACGTTCCTGGATCCAGGAATCATTGGTATCCATTATTTTGGATAAATCCTCATTGTTAACCACATTCTCTGGCACATATTTTCCTAATCCGGCAATTTTAGACTGATACATTCAGTTTATTTTAAATAATTAAAAATCTAGACTCTTCAATTTAGCAAATATCTAAATATTAAAGATTGCAATATAGGAAAGATTAACATTTTACAGAATACCTTATATTAGTGCAACAAATATTCTAAAAACTCATTCATGAAAAAACAAATTATCACATGTTTTCTATGTATTGCTGCTTCTTTTTTTAGCAGTTATGCTCAGGAAAATCTTACATACCAAAAACCTCCAAAACCTATCCTAGACTTAGTAGATGTTCCTTTGGCACCAGGAACTTATATAAACAGTAAAGGAGATTTAATGCTATTTCTTTATCGCGATCAATACAAAACTATTGCAGAATTAAGTGAAAAGGAATTACGCCTTGGAGGATTAAGAATTAATCCGGCAACTAATATTAGTAGCCGTGCCCGCTATTTTACCGATATAAAAATAAAGCCTGTAAAAGATAACGAACCTACAAATGTTACCGGGTTACCAGAAAATCCAAGAATCGCAAATCTTAGCTGGTCACCAGATGAAAAGAAACTGGCTTTTACTCAAACTACAAACACCGGAGTAGAATTATGGGTTATAGATATAAAATCTGCCAAAGCTAAAAAACTTACTGATGCTTCTTTAAATGCTAATATGGGTAATACCATTAACTGGTTTAAAGATAGCGAAGCTATTTTAGTAAAAATGCTCCCAAAAGATCGTAAAGAACTTATAGATGAGGCTATGGCAGTCCCAACCGGTCCTACAGTTAGTGTAAGTGATGGTAAAGAAGCGCAAAACAGAACCTATCAGGATTTGCTAAAAGATCCTAATGACGAATATAATTTTGAGCAGTTAGCACGCTCCACTTTATTCAAAGTAGATCTAAACGGAAATAAATCGCAATGGATGAAAGCGAATATGTATGATGATATTAGCTTTTCTCCAGATGGGGAATATATAATGATTAGCCACATTAAAAAACCTTTTTCTTATCTCGTACCTTATTACAGATTCCCTACAGAAACCAACGTTTATAAAAACGACGCCAGTTTAGTAAACATGGTAAACGATGTTCCTTTATTAGAGGATTTACCACAAGGTTTTATGTCTACCCAGAAAGGAAGAAGAAGTCTAAACTGGCGCGCAGATAAACCGGCAACCTTAGTTTTCGCTATGGCTTTAGATGGCGGTGACCCTGAAGTTGAAGTTGATCATAGAGATCAGGTATTTATGCTGGACGCTCCTTTCAAAGGTGAAGGAAAAGCCTTCTTAAAAACAATTAATCGCTACAGCGGTATTATTTGGGGAAATGACGAAACGGCAATCGCCATGGATTATTGGTGGAATACAAGAAACAGCAAAACATATTTAATTGATCCATCAAGTAATAATAAAGATCCTAAGATTTTATTTGACAGAAATTATCAGGATGTCTATAGCGATCCGGGAAATTTTGTTACGCATAAAAACAACTTTGGAAGATCTGTTTTAGAATTGGATGGCACCGATGCTTATCTCATTGGCGATGGATTTTCAGATAAAGGACAGTATCCATTTATTGATAAGATTAATCTGAAAACTGGAGATACCGAGCGTTTGTACCAATCCATATTTGAAGATAAAAAAGAAAGCATTGTAGAAGCATTAGATATCGATAAAGGCGAAATTCTTGTAAGAATCGAAGCTTCTAGCGAGTATCCTAATTATTACATCAGAAATATTAAGAAAAAAAATGATCTTCAACAAATTACCAACTTCGAAAACCCTTTTAAAAGTTTACAGGATGTAAGCAAAGAGGTAATTACCTATAAGCGTGAAGATGGTTTAGAACTAAACGGAACACTATATTTACCTGCCGGTTACGATAAAGAAAACCCTGAAAAGTTACCAATGATTATGTGGGCCTATCCTCGTGAATACAAAGATAAAAATTCGGCTTCACAAAATACCAGCAACGCAAATGACTTTACTTATCCTTACTATGGTTCTCCTATTTACTGGGTGAACAGGGGCTATGCCGTATTGGACGACGCGGCTTTTCCTATTATCGGTGAAGGTGATGAAGAGCCTAACGACACCTTTAGAAAACAATTGGTAGATAATGCTGCTGCTGCTATAGATGCCGTAGACGAAATGGGATATATAGATCCAGATCGTGTTGCCGTTGGCGGGCATAGTTATGGCGCTTTTATGGTTGCCAATCTTCTATCCCATTCCGATTTATTTGCTGCAGGAATTGCAAGAAGCGGAGCTTATAATAGAACTTTAACGCCTTTTGGTTTTCAAAGCGAAGAACGGAATTATTGGGAAGCTCCAGAAGTGTATTATACCATGTCTCCTTTTATGCATGCAGATAAAATGAAAACGCCGTTATTACTAATTCATGGAGAAGCCGATAATAATTCTGGGACTTATCCCATGCAAAGTGAGCGTTATTTTAATGCCTTAAAAGGTCTTGGTGCTACTGCCAGGCTAGTTATGCTACCAAAAGAAAGCCATGGATACAGCGCAAAAGAATCTGTACTACATGTGCTATGGGAACAAGATGAGTGGTTGGAAAAGTATGTAAAAAATAAACCAAAAAATACAGTAGAAGCAACAAAGGAAGAAATTCAGGATTAAACTAAATAAATTCATCACGATTATAAAGCCTTCTGAGAAATTTCAGGAGGCTTTTTTAATCAAAACATTGGGGATAATCCACAATCTATTACCGCAAAACCTTTTTAAAATGTGGGGACATACTTATAATTACCAGGATCGATCTGTTAATGATACCAATAAGAAAAGCGCAATTTCGAAGAATGAAATCGCGCTTTTCAACCTAACCAATAAATCAAAATATTAACCTACAAATAATCTCGAAATCTATTAATTTCTACCTTAGCTTCCAGATCATGTAGTAAATTATAAAGACCAAAGAATGTCCTGTTGATATAAAGGAAATGCTTACTTCCGCGATTTCCGTTCATCTTTCTTAGTTCCTCATCCTTACTGTATTTTTCACTCAATTTAGTAATAGCATCCCAAAATCCTCTATCTGAAAAATCGAAAGTTTGAGAGTGAAACGGACTGGTAAAAAGACTCAACATCTGATGGAATAATTCTGAAAAATACTTAATCTCATTTTCAGTATCATCTTCCCTTAAAATTTCGAGTTCGTATAACTTTTCGTTAAAGAACTCAGGGTTGTCTATATTTTCTTTTTTCGCTAATTCAAAATAAGGTACGTAGAAATCGTCTGGAACTTTTTTAATACACCCAAAATCGATCGCAATTAAATTTCCCGCCTTATCTACTAAAAAATTACCCGGATGAGGATCGGCATGCACTTCTTTTAATCCATGCATCTGGAACATATAAAAATCCCACAATGCCTGCCCAACCTTATTCGCTTTTTCCTGATCTTTATTGTCTTTTACAAATTCACTTAGATGCTGACCATCCATCCAGTCCATCGTAATAATTCGTTCGCTGGACAATTTTTCATAATACTGCGGAAACTTAAGATTAGGAATATGCTTACATGCTTCTGAAATTGCTTTACTCTGCTTTATTTCCAACACATAATCGGTTTCTTCTAAGAGCTTCCCTTCTACCTCCTTAAAATACTTTTCTGAATCTTTACCTTGTAAATTAAACATCCTTATGGCAATGGGTTTCACCATGGCTAAGTCTGAACTTATACTATCAGCCACCCCGGGATATTGAATTTTCACAGCAAGTTTTTTCCCATCTTTTATTGCCCGGTGCACCTGCCCAATACTCGCAGCGTTGACAGATTGCGAGGTAAATTCGTCGTATAAGTCCTCAGGATAATTCCCATTATACTTCTTAAAGGTTTTACGTACTAATGGAGCCGATAATGGCGGTACGCTAAATTGTGCTAAACTAAATTTCTCTACATAAGCACTGGGCAACAAGCTTTTCTCCATCGAAAGCATTTGAGCAACTTTAAGCGCACTACCTTTTAAACTTTTTAGACCATCGTAGATATCATTGGCATTATCACGATCCAAATCATCACGTGTAAGCTCTTTATTAAAAGCTTTTTTACTATAATACTTTAAATAATTCCCTCCAATTTTAGCTCCGGTTTGCACCAATTTACTGGTTCGGCCAATTTTGCCGGTAGGAATTTTATCGATTGATTTCATCTAATTCTTTTTTATCGCCTTTCGGCCTTTTTCATAGCAATTTTGACAACAGATCATTTAGCCATTTTCTGTTTGTAAAGAAATTTTCCGAAATCAACAACACGTTCTAATGGTGTATTATCAAAAACATCGAATACTGTATTTACTGATTTTTCGATCGCTACATCTGTACTTTCAAATTGTGCAGAGTTATCATCCATCCAAAATTTTAATAAGAATAACAATTGGATCCAGGCAGCTTCAGAGAAAATCTCTTCAGGTTGCTGTAGAAATTTCAGGGTCTTATCCTTATTTCCTTCCGCAACCAGTCCCTTTGAAAAATGCTTTACATTTTTACGTAAACCTTTTAACTGTTCCAGGTTCTTAATTGGGGTTGGATCTTTTTTCAATGTGAATAAAACATAACTTCTATTAGCAGTTAACACTTCAAAAAAAGTATAATAAAAAGTGAGCATTTTTTCCCGGTTAGTAAAACCTGGGTATTCCGGGCTTTTCTCAATTACATTCACAGTATTTAGATAAAACTTCTCCCAAATTCCTTTCTCTAAGCCTTCAAAACTTCCGTAAAAGTTATAGAATTCTTCTTCCTGAAGTTTATTCTCCTTACAAAATTTATAAACTGTCTTAGGGGCATGTTCATTTTCCAGCACATAATCCATATAAAGACTTATCAATCGATCTGAATCTAACTTCTTATTTGCAGTAGTTGCTTTCTTTGTCGTCGCCATAATTTCTTTTTCTCTTTTCCAAATATAAGTATTGTTTAACTTATATGTAATTTCATTAAACAAAATGTTTGTTAAAAATTCAACATGTCTAATTTTTGACATTCAAATAATTAGACGCATAATCATTTAATTAATTACAAGTCTTATGCCAAGATGACAGCAAAACTGTAATGGTATTTTTTTTGGTTACTAAAAACCGAAATTGATAATAAAAACTAAAAATATATGGCAACTGGAAAGATTAATGTATCTGTAGACAACATTTTCCCGCTGATTAAAAAATTCCTTTACAGCGATCACGAAATTTTCCTAAGAGAGTTAATTTCTAACGCTACCGATGCAACTCTAAAACTAAAGCACCTTACCAATATTGGTGAAACCGATGTGGAATACGGAAATCCTGTAATCGACATCAAAGTGGATAAAGAGAATAAAAAAATACATGTGATCGATCAAGGTATCGGGATGACGAAAGAGGAAGTTGAAAAGTACATTAACGAAGTAGCTTTCTCTGGCGCTGAAGAATTTCTTGACAAGTATAAAGATTCTGCTAAAGACAGTGGAATTATTGGTCATTTTGGTCTTGGCTTCTATTCCGCTTTTATGGTAGCTCATAAAGTTGAAATCATCACCAAATCTTACAAAGATGAGCCAGCAGCTCATTGGACCTGTTCTGGAACAACAGAGTTTACGCTGGAAGATGCTGATAAGCAGGATCGCGGTACAGAAATTATTCTGCACATAAATGAAGATGATGAGGAGTTTTTAGAAGAAAACCGAATTGAAGAATTATTGGTGAAGTATAATAAATTTATGCCAATCCCAATTCGATTTGGAACCAAGGAAGAAACCCTTCCACTTCCAGACGATGCTCCTGAAGATGCAAAGCCAGAAACCAAAACGGTAGACAACATTATCAATAATCCGGATCCTGCATGGACCAAACAACCAACCGATCTGGAAGATAAAGATTATAAAGATTTTTATCGTGAACTGTACCCAATGCAGTTTGAGGAGCCTTTATTCCACATTCACTTAAATGTAGATTATCCTTTTAATCTTACCGGGATTCTTTATTTCCCAAAGATGTCTCAGGATATGAACATGCAACGTGATAAAATTCAGTTATATCAAAACCAGGTTTTTGTTACTGATAATGTGGAAGGTATTGTTCCTGAATTTTTAACCATGTTACGTGGGGTTATTGATTCTCCTGATATCCCATTAAATGTTTCCAGATCTTATCTTCAGGCAGATGGGGCAGTAAAAAAGATCTCAAGTTATATCACCAGAAAAGTTGCTGATAAACTAAAAGCGCTTTTCAATAATAATCGTGAAGATTTTCAGGAAAAATGGAATGATATCAAAGTTGTTATCGAATATGGTATGCTAACCGAAGATAAGTTTTACGAGAAAGCGCAGAAGTTTGCTTTATACCCAACCATCGATAACGAATATTACACCTTTGAAGAGTTAAAAGAAGCGATAAAAGATAATCAGACCGATAAAGATGGTAATCTGGTAATTCTTTATGCTTCTAATCAAAATGAACAGCACAGCTATATTGAAGCTGCTAAAGATAAAGGTTATAAAGTAATACTTTTAGATTCTCCTATTATTTCTCACCTGCTACAAAAATTAGAATCATCTGAAGATAAAATCACTTTTACCAGAGTCGATTCAGACCATGTAGACAATCTGATTAAAACAGATGAAGAGAAAATCTCTAAATTATCAGACGATGAAAAAGAGAAATTAAAAGGTGACTTCGAAAAAGTAGTCCCAAAAGAAAAATATACCATCCAGATGGAAGCGATGGATAGTAATGCCGCTCCGCTTATGATCACACAGCCGGAGTTTATGCGCAGAATGAAAGAAATGCAGCAAACCGGTGGTGGCGGCATGTTTGGAATGGGCAATATGCCAGAGATGTATAATCTTGTAGTAAATACCAATCACCCACTTACATCTGAAATTTTAAGTGCAGAAGAGGAAACACAACAACGTTTGATAAAACAATCTTTAGACCTTGCCAGGCTTTCACAAAACCTGCTTAAAGGTGAAGAATTAACAGCATTCATTAAGCGTAGTTTTGAGATGGTAAAATAGTTTTAATATTATTTATATTTATAAAAGCGTCATTCTAAAATCGAATGACGCTTTTTTTTTAATTGAATATTTTATATTGAAAGTTCTAATCAGAGATTCCTACTAAAAACAAAATATGAAAATGAAAAAGCTACTCCTACTTTCTGCTATCGTACTAATTTATGCTTGTAAAGATAAACCTGAAAAAATGACGCCCGAAGAAAAAATAATGACTGAACCTGATGGTGGCATTGGCAAAGGTGCTACTTCCCCAGTAATGCAATTTCCTACCGATATAGAAAAAGCACATCATAAAGCAAATTTTTTAGAACATAAAGCAGTTCAATTTGATATTATTTTACAATTTAGCGGGAAAGAACGATTAAACGCTAAAATTACTACCTTAACCAATTCCGGAAAAATTAAAATTGAAAAGAAGGATAGTACCTTCTTAAGTTTCGACGGAGACAAAGCCTGGATATATCCTGCCAGCCAAAATTATGACGGAGCAAGATTCGATATGTTTACCTGGCAATATTTCTTTGCCCTACCTTTTAAACTCACCGATAATGGTACCCAATGGGAAATGCCAGAACAGCGCATTTTGGATAGTACAAAAGTAACATCTGCCCGACTAACTTTTGGAAATGACATAGGAGACGCTCCAGACGACTGGTATATTATTTATCAATCTGAAGATCAAAAACTCGCCGCTGCCGCTTATATCGTAACCCTTAACAAAGAAGTACAAACAGCAGAAGCTAATCCTCACGCGATAAAATATCACGATTATAAAATGGTAGATGGGGTTCCTTTTGCGACAAAATGGACCTTCCATAACTGGTCCAAAGAAAACGGAATTGAAGACGAAATAGGAGAAGCAAAAATATCGAATATTGAGTTTATCAATACTGATTCTAACTTTTTTAAAGCAAGGCAAAAAGCTGGTGAGATAAAGAAGTAAGTAAGCAGCAATAAAGATTTAAAAAACAGCTATTAAATCTTTAATGCTTTTAATCAATTAAAGCAAACCAGTATATACTATTAGGAGGTTACCGGTAGGATATTCCTATAAATTACCCGGTAAAATTGTTGTACGTCATAAGGTTTTACGATAATATCATTCATCCCCGCGCTATGTATTTTTTCTCTAATCTCCTCTACCTCAACAGCGGTTAGTGCAACGATTGGAATGACTTTATTAAAATTTCTAATCTTTTGGGTAGCTTCCATTCCGGTTATACCTGGCATATTTACATCCATTAATACTAAATCGAAAGTAGCTTCCTTTACTTTTTTAATAGCCTCATATCCATCTTGAGCAATTTCACAAACAAATTTTTTTTGCTCTAAAATTCGTTTGGTTACCACCTGGTTAATCCGGTTATCATCAACAATTAAAATACGATGTTTTGATTTTAAATGCCAATTATCGGTAATGTCCTCTTTTAGATCTTTAATTTTGGTAACCGGCATCCCAGCCTTTTCCTGATCTTTTTTAAAGTTAAGCACAAAACTAAAACAAGAACCCTGATGCTCTTCACTTCGTAGGTGAATATCCGACTCGAATAATTTCAGCATTTTCTTTACAATTGGTAAACCTAATCCTGTTCCCTGATAATTATAATTAGAAGGTTTTAGTTGTGAGAACTCTTCAAAGATTTCCTTTTGCTTGCTTAATGGAATTCCTATGCCATCATCTTCAACCTCAATTTTAATATTATAAGCCGCTTCTGTAGTATCGATCACGGTTGCGCGAATCCAGATATTGCCACGCTCAGTAAATTTTAATGCATTCCCTACAAGGTTTACCATAATCTGAGAAAACCTAACAGAATCTCCCAACAAAAATTGTGGGATATTTTGATCAATTTCAAGATGAATCTTATTTTTATTCTGGAGCCTGGTAAATTCTAGCGTTTGCATAATGCTTTGCAGCAATTCTCTAAAATTAAAAGAAAC
>CETB01172231.1_pt1 | contig 10003 bp, 11 predicted proteins | sample 356381 | NCBI WGS metagenome assembly CETB01 (sample SAMEA2622545, study PRJEB7988) | marine metagenome | biome: marine biome (ENVO:00000447); feature: deep chlorophyll maximum layer (ENVO:xxxxxxxx); material: "saline water (ENVO:00002010), including plankton (ENVO:xxxxxxxx)" | depth 155 m | reverse complement strand
AAGCTTTACTAACTGTTTTTGTTAAATTATTTGCTATCTGATGTCATCACATTATGCTTGATAAACTTATTGGAATAGAAACCAGATTCGAAGAATTAACTCAACTTCTTGCTGACCCGGAAATCGCATCCGACTATACTAAAGCGTCTGAGTATGCCCAAGAACGATCTCGCCTAGAAAACATTGTATTGATAGCTCGTGATTACCGCAAAACGAAACAGTCCGTTTCTGATACTGAAGCACTACTAAATGACTCTGAACTAAGATCTATGGCTGAAGAAGAGCTAGAAACGTTGCACAATCGTGCTAGCAAGCTTGAAAACCAAATTCTTCGCTTGCTTCTTCCTACCGATCCAAGAGACCAAAAAGATGTGATTGTTGAAATCAGAGCTGGCGCAGGAGGCGATGAGGCAGGCTTGTTCGCAGCTGATTTGTACCGCATGTATGCTAGGTATGCAGAAAACCGCAAATGGAAAATAGACATATTGTCTGCTAACACAAGCGGGGTAGGTGGTTACAAAGAAGTTGTAGTCTCCATAGTTGGCAAAGGAGCATACTCCAGGCTTAAATACGAATCAGGTGTACATAGGGTGCAACGCGTTCCTGACACTGAAACACAAGGTCGAATACATACTTCCACGTCTACTGTAGCTGTAATGGCTGAAGCAGATGACATCGAAATAAACATTCCTGATGGTGACATAAAAATGGAGGTTTACAGAGCTGGCGGAGCTGGAGGACAAAGTGTTCAAAAAAACTCTACTGCAGTAAGGTTGACCCACAAACCCTCTGGCTTAGTTGTCCAATGCCAAGACGAACGTTCGCAGTTACAAAACAGACTAAGAGCAATGTCTGTTTTACGAGCACGGCTATACGACCAAGAATTAGACAAGAGAAGAAACGAACAAGACGCTAACAGAAAAGCTCAGGTTGGTACAGGTGATAGAAGTGAAAAGATCAGAACTTACAACTACCCACAAAACCGTGTAACTGATCATAGAATTAACATTACCTCACACAATCTAGAAGGAGTGCTCAATGGCAGCATCGATGAGTTTATTGATGAACTAACTAGTAGAGAGGAGGCAGAAAAACTTTCTACATCTGGATTAAACAAAACACCTGACAAATAATTTAATGAATCACAAATACAGCGTATTAGAAGCTATTGATGCTGGCGTTTCTCTTTTAGAGCACACTGACAACCCTCGTCTTGAATCTGAGGTTTTGTTAAGCCATATCTTAAACGTTCCTCGCTCCTGGTTAATAGCTCACCCCTCTAAACCTTTAAATTTAACAAACCAAACTCAATTCATTAATGTTGTTAACCGTCGAAAAGAAGGTCTACCTTTGCCTTATTTGTTGGGACATTGGGAGTTTTTTGGGCTAGATTTTCTGGTCGACAAGAATGTGCTTATTCCTCGGCCAGAAACCGAACTTCTAGTTGAAATAGCTATTTCTATATCTAACAAACTCAAGAGACCTCTTGTTGCCGACATCGGAACTGGGAGTGGAAACATAGCTATTTCTTTAGCACACAAAGTGCCTAAAGCACTCTTAATCGCATCTGATATATCATTCAACGCTCTGCTCTTAGCAAAAACAAATTCATTAAAACACAAAACATCAAGGCAAATTCAATTTGTACAAACTGATCTCTTAAAGGGACTACCTAAAGTGGACATTATTTGTGCAAATTTACCATATCTTACAACCCACGAAACCTTTACCTTAGAAGTAGGCCTAAATGAACCACACTTAGCTCTTGACGGAGGACACAACGGTCTAAAATACATCAAACAGACAATTATCACTGCTAAATCTCACCTACGCGAACGTGGCACACTACTTCTAGAGTTTGGTGATAACCTTGAAATAATTATGCAAATTGTTGCACGTTGCTTTGCAGACGCAAAACTAACAACTCATTACGACCTTACCCGAAGACCTCGCATCTTACAGGTTTCAACCTAAATGTTTTTAACTACAAATCATTTCTAATATGTCCTGTCAAACCATACTTACTTCAAACAAACAGTCCGTCTCAATAGCTGCTAACGCCCTTAAGTTAGGCGGCACAGTTGCATTTCCTACAGATACAGTGTATGGAGTAGGCGCTATTTTTTCATTCCCAAACAGTGTTGATCAACTATACAAGATCAAATCTCGTCCTTATGACAAAGCAATTCCCGTGCTTGTAAGCAGCGTCTCGCAACTAGATCTTCTTGCGAAGAATATTTCAACTACAACCAAGTTATTAATTCAACGCTTTTGGCCTGGAGCACTTACTATAGTTGTACAAAAGCATCCTTCTGTCAACAATGTTGTTGCTCCTGCTTCCACAATAGCTGTAAGGATGCCTAATCACTTGTGGTTACTTAAACTAATAGCCGCATCTGGTCCTTTGGCAGTCACTAGCGCAAACAAATCCAAAAAGTCAGCAACAAACAGCTACAAAACAGTACGCCATTCCATTGGCAATAACATTGATTTGCTTGTTAAAACAACTTCCCACAAAACTTTGTTTGATCCGAGCGCACCATCCTTAGCCTCAACTATCGTTGACTGCACAAAAAAACCTCCTGTTGTACTTAGAGAAGGTCCCATATCCAAATCAGAAATAATGAAAACCTACAACTCTTTATAATTTAAACATGCAAACTCGTTCTATGTTTTACTATATTATTATTACTGTTTTGTTTCTGGCAACAACTGGTTGTAGCTCGTATACACAACAACCCTCCTCTTCAAACAACATTCAGTTATACCAAAACATTACCCAATTAAACCCGTCAACTCCAACTAAAAACGTCACAAAACAAAGTAATGCTACCCCTTCTCAAAACCCTACCATTGCCAACAAAGTGTTTCTAAGCCCTACTATTACAAACACACCTATTCCAAGCCCTACACTTACCAACACACCTATTCCAAGCCCTACTCTTACTAACACACCATCTCCAAGCCCTACTATTTCTGTCACAAACTACATTCCGTTTAAAGATTCTTTTACTGATCCTAACGGAAGACTACCTCAAGAAAACTACACAAACTTAACAACAACTTACGACAATTCTAGTTTTGTGATGTCTATAGGAGACTCACAGTTTACGCAACTCAGTGAATACAATTTGTATGTGCCAGACAACATATCCTTAGTCGCCGACATATCCTTCGGAACACAACCTGACACATGGATGGGACTAGCTTACAGAATGAACGAAGAAGGCTATTACATGTTTGTAGTAGACGGCAAAGGAAACTATAAAATAATCAGTGTCTCCTTTCGCTTGATCTCCAAAACGACGACTAACCCAACAGTTGACATATTGTTTGAAAGCTATCTTCCACAAACAACAGAGGATCTGTTCTTTATAGAAACTATTCGAATTGATATGTTCTCTAATCAGTTTGAATTCTTTGCCAATGAGGTTTTACTTACAACACTAAACGATAATTCTTTCGAATCCGGTAATATAGGCTTAATAGGATGGACAACAACTAATCCTGACTCTATTGCTTTTAATAGTCTTGAGGTTATAGAATACGACCAACGAAACAAGCCTTCTTCATCTAATTGCAGTTTAATTCAAAGTCAATTTGCTTCTTATTCTTCTTTTTCCGATTTACAAATACAATCGTTTGGACCTCTAGGAATTGATTCTGTTATAACCATGTCTATTCAACCAGATGATATATCCAAGGTTTTCTCTGCCCGCACTCTTTCTAAAGATGATTTAATAGTTATGAGTCGATTAACTTCCCCTAATGGGACAGTATTATATGATATCAACTCTTCACCTGAAACATCTTGCACTAACAATCAGTACTTCTCAGGATCTTGCGGAAACGAAGGAGAGATCTCTCTGCGTTTTCCAGCAAACCCAAACTTCCCTTTGGTCGCTGGAGATTACCAAATTGAGCTATACTCTATAAACAAACCAATTTGCGACGCTGTTATTATCACTAGAACTCACAATATGGCCGAATCTCTATCCTCAACTATGCAAGCTATTGATATCAACATATGGTCACTAAGTAACTCTAACTCTCTTGTCAGTCCTGATAAACAAACCAAAGCAAAACAAGCAATTAGGCAGTCTATTGACAGTATCTTAAATCAGAAAAACATGCGGAGTGGAAACATTAATATCTTATCAGCCTCTGATAACGACAAACGTTTGTTTGCCAAAAAGGACGATAGAGACCTGAGCAACATTTGTTTGGCTACCACAAGTGCCGTAGGAGCCTCCAGGAGCATTAATGTTGCTCTTGTTGATGAATTCTACGAATATGACGAAAACGACGAATCCTTGTCCCCTGTTTTAGGTATGTCTCCAATTCCTGGTGTTCCTTTTGCAGACAGCTCTGTTCATTCGTGTGTTGTTATTAGTTTAGCGGAACACAACAACAACTACCAGTACATTGGATCCACTATAATACATGAAGGTTCTCATTTTATGGGTTTGTCTCATACAACAGAGTCCGACGGTTTGTCTTTCGATCTTCTTGATGATACACCAACATGTCCGGCCACTGTATATGATACAAATAACAACAATGAGGTCGAGCATTCAGAATGTTCTACCGAAGATGGACAGAATTTTATGTTTTGGCAAGACACAGGACATAACACTCTTTCCATTAGTAACCACCAAGCTTGGATAATACGAAGCCATCCCTTATTTTACGTTTATAACAATAAACCCTAATATGGCCAGCACTGCAATGCTTTCAAAAAGAAAATTTCTTACAGTAGGAATTGACGCCAGTCGATCAACATCTAATATAATCACTGGCACTGAAAATTACTCTATCAACTTAACCAAAGCGCTTATCAACAGCGACTCTCATTTTAATTGGCATTTATATTTTAGGGATGCACCTGCCCCCGCCCTTTTTCCTAAAAAACACAATGTTTCCTTCTCAACAATGCCTTTTCCGTTTATGTGGACTCACTTAAGATTTGGTTTTGAATTGGCAGTACATCCTCCTAATGGAGTGTTTGTACCTGCCCATGTTCTTCCATTGTTTTGTAAGGTGCCGTCAATTGTTACAGTCCACGACTTGGGTTTTATACTACACCCCAGTATGCATCCAACAACTCAACGATTATATCTACTCTGGTCAACTAAACAAAACATTTTAAATGCTTCTCATTTAATTGCAGACTCCCTGTCAACTCAAAAAGATATCATTAAACACTATAACATTGATAAAAACAAAACATCTGTTGTTTATCCTGGATTCAATCCAACAAATTTTCAAAACAGACCAACTGCCAATTTGCCATCTGTGCCCAACAAGTACATTTTATATGTCGGCACTTTACACCCCAGAAAAGGTCTGCTCACTCTTATTGACGCCTTTGCCCAACTAACTAATGACTACCCTGATCTTCACTTAGTTTTTGCAGGCAGAAACGGCTGGATGGTAGACCAAATACAAAATAAAGTTGACCATTATGGACTTAATAACAAGATTGTGTTTCTTGGTTTTGTGCCTCAACAACAACTTCCCATTCTTTATAACAAAGCACTAATAACTGTTTTACCTTCTTTGTATGAAGGTTTCGGATACACTCCGCTAGAAAGCATGGCTGCGGGAACACCTGTAGTCTGTACAAGCGCGGGTTCACTACCAGAAGTTGTTGGTAACGCAGCGCTGATTGTAAAACCTGCTGATACTAAAGCTTTGTTTGACGCTTTAGTATCAGCTATTTCTAATGATTCTATACGAAAGGACTTAATAAGCAAAGGTCTTGTCCGATGCAAAAACTTTTCCTGGACAGATGCCGCTAACAAAACTATTGATATAATGCAAAGAGTCTTTGGTTCCCTCTAAACTATGTCTACTCCAACAAATAAACAACGTCTACAATTCCTGTCAGTACCTGTAGACAACATAACCTACTCTGAAACCATAGAGTGGTGCATTCGCGCCATAGCCAGCAAAAAACCCAATCAAATTTGTACAGTAAACCCTGAGTTTGTAATGCTCGCTCAATCTAATTCTTGCTTTATGTCTGTGCTGAAGAATTCAGCACTTTGCCTGCCTGACGGTCAGGGGTTACTCTGGGCTGCGTTAATCCAAGGCCTACGCCTCCGCGAACGCGTTGCTGGATCTACTCTGGTTGACCTGATCGCCAAAGAAGCATGTGCAAAACAATGGAATCTTTTTTTTCTAGGTGCAGGGCCTGGAGTTGCTAAGACTGCCGCTAAAAAACTCACGTCTAAGTACCCTAACTTGCCCAAAATACGTTGTCTTGAGGGCAGCCCACTTGATGAAGATTTTCCAAAAATACTGTCTTGTATAAAAAAACACAAACCCGACTTTCTGTTAGTCGCTTTTGGAGCTCCTAATCAAGAGCTATGGATCAATCGCTATATTAAAGACCTTAATGTACCTGTGTCTATTGGCATTGGTGGTGCGTTCGATTTTGTCTCTGGAACTACTAAGAGAGCTCCTTTACTAATCCAACGGTTAGGGTTTGAATGGCTTCATCGTTTATGGATACAACCTTGGAGATGGAAAAGAATGCTAGCTCTTCCTCTGTTCGTATGGAAAATCATTACTAACAATGCGTCAGTAACCTACACCTCTACTGACAAGTAATTGCTTATTTGTCTTTCCTAACATTTAGTTTTTAGTTGTGATTGTTCTGATCGCTCAACGAGATACATGCATGGGCATAATAACACTTACAAAATCATCATTTCCTACGGGTCTAATTACGCCTGGGCTAGCATCACCATTGGTCTCAAAGGCGACATTAGGTGTATCAATAACCTTCAACACCTCCGTTAAATACCGCACATTAAATGAGACCTCAATTGGTTCTCCCTCTAATATTGTTTCCACAATGGTCTCGTTAGATCCTGTTTCTGCAGCATTTGCGCTAACCTCTAACAAGCCTTGTTTGTCATTTTCTCCAGATCTTATAGCTAGCGTCACGGCATAGCTTGCTTCGCGCGCAAAAATCTGAGCCGCTCTACAAGCTGCCAAAATCTTGTCAGTTGCCATTACTGATCTTGTTTTATATCCATCTGGCAATAATGGTTGATAGTCTGGAAATTTTCCTTCAATAAGCTGACAAACAAGCTCGACATCATTAATTCTGAAAATAATCTGTCCTCCTCCCGACGGCAAACTTAAGCTAATCGAGTCTGTTTGGTCTCCTATTATTCGACCCAATTCTGATAACGCTCTAGCAGGGACAATCACATCAACCTCTGTTGTTTCATCAGACACAGTATGCGATGCTTCACAAACCGCAAGCCTAAACCCATCTGCTGCGGCAAATGACATTTTTTCCTTACCTAGTTTGACCTCTACTCCCGTTAACACAGGCCTAGAATCGTCAACAGCTGCTGCAAACACTACCTGATCTATCATTTCTCTCAGGTTGGTTACATTAATGTCAATATTGCTCTCATCATCCGTTGAAGGCAAAACCGGAAATTCTTCTGCGTTTATGCATTTTATATCATTAGTAAACTCTGCACACGCTAACCTCATATTTTGCGTATGCTCGTCCAATTCAAAATCTATTTGCTCTTTTGGAAGAGCGCTGATTAAATCAATAAGCGTCTTAGCTGGAAGGGTTGTTGAACCTTGTGTATGAACTTTTGCTCCTATCCAACAAGTTATTCCCATTTCTAGATTAGTCGCAGAAAGTCGTATGCCTGAATTGTCTGTTGTCATAAGCACATTGCCCAAAACAGGCAAGGTACTTCTAGAAGCCACAGCCCTACCTACAATGTTTAGACCCCTGGTAATGTTCTCATGTAGACAAGATACCTTCATGTGGCTCTATTCAATTTTGTCTACCGAAGTAGCTTGTAGGCCCTTATCTCCCTGTGTGACTGTAAACTCAACTCTTTGGCCTTCGTCCAACGACTTATATCCATCACCATTTACTTCACTATAGTGAACAAACACATCGTCTCCAGACTCTCTCTCTATAAAACCATATCCTTTGCCGTTATTAAACCACTTTACTGTTCCTACTTCACGCTCGTCCATTCTACTACCCTCCTTGTTTCTACAATAAAACTAATTTATTGTAGCACTTATTACTATGTAAGTCTAGCCAATCTTATTTTCAATACGTTCTATAAAAACGTCTCACCATATAATTGGTCATACAATTATAAAGGTTTTTCATTTAACCTATCTCTTTTTTTATTATACTCTCAATTCTGTCTATTGTTCTTGACAAATCATTTGCTTTGTTTGTTACAATATAATCAAACTGCTTTGTTTGTAATTGTTCCTGCTTTGAAGCTCCTATTCTGTTCTGAATGGTTTCCTTGCTTTCTGTCTTACGGGCTTTTAGCTGTCCCAATAGCTGGTCTTCAGCATCCGGCTTAATATAGATAAGCAACACATTATTGTAAAGATTTTTGAGCGTGGCCGCGCCTTGTACATCTACTCTAATCAAAATATCTAACCCTGTAGATAGCGCTTTATCAACACTTTTCTTGGTTACACCCTTGTAGTCACCATAAACCACTGCATGCTCTATGAACTCGTTTCTTTCTACCATAAGCTCAAACTCTTGCTTAGTTACAAAGTAATAGTCTATTCCCTCTTTTTCAGCAGGCCGTTTTGGTCTCGAGTTAGTAGTAACAACAAACTCAAGACCAACATCTTTATCAAGCAGCCCTCTTACCACACTGTCTTTCCCAGCACCAGATGGCCCCGATATTACAACAAAAAGTTTTTCTCCTGAGTTTCTCACGTCCTTACCATTATTTGTGTAAGACATTGTTTACCTGTTATAATAACTATCTTATAAACATTATAACTTATGCCTACTTACGAGTACAAATGTCAAAACTGTTTAAATAGAACAAATGTTCGGATGTCGTACGAAGAATATGATTTAGCAAAACGACCGCGCTGTCCAAAATGTAACACCTACTCCATGCAACGCATTATTAGCCCGGTTAGAGTTACACGATCAAACAAATCGCGCGTTAATTCGATGCCCAGCCCCGAAACCTTTAGTTCTCTAGACCAAAACGACCCAAAATCCGTAGGCAAACTAATGAGAAACATGGGCAACGAAATGACCGAAGACCTTGGGTCAGAATTTGACGAAATGGTAACACGCCTAGAATCAGGTGAGTCTCCCGAATCTATCGAAGCTGACCTAACATAAAAACCACAACAACTATTAGTGTTAAAACCAACTACCGCTTTGTACTCTGTACTTTAAGTTTCTCTAACAAGATGTTGCTGACTTCGTCAAAAATATCTTCCTCTGACTGCCTAGCATCAACTATCTTCCATCTTTTGCTTTGTTCCGCCAAGCGCAAAAACCCTGCGCGAACTCTTTCGTGAAACGCAACCGAATATGCATCTAGTCTATTCCAAGTGTTGGGGTCTTGTTTTCTTCGGTTCAACCCATCTCTTGGAGGGATGTCTAACAACACTGTTATATCGGGCTCAACTTCATCTGTGACAAATTGTGATATATTACGCAAAACATCCACATCTATTTGATGACCATACCCTTGGTATGCTAGACTAGAATCCAAAAATCTGTCGCACAAAACAACTGCGCCCGATTTTAATTTTGGTATTATTGTCTCTCTTATGAGCTGTGCTCTCGAAGCAGAAAACAACAAAAACTCTGCCTCTGGATGCATCGATGTGTTATCCTGATCTAACAACACTCTTCTTACCTGATCACCAATTTCTGTACCGCCAGGCTCTCTTACAAGCACAACATCATAGCCTTCGTTTATTAACAACCCTTTTAGTTTAGTACACAACGTGGTTTTTCCACTACCTTCAGGGCCTTCAAAAGTAACAAATAAACTCAATGTCTAAACACCCTTACTCGCCTGTTTGGCTCGTTACCATAGCTATGAGACCCTAAATTAGCCTGTCTAACCAAAGTGTGTTGGTTTCTCCTAACTTCAGCGCTTTGTGGCTTCAAGTCCACATGCCTTGTGCCACTCCGCACCATATCTATTGCAACATCAACCTCTAC
>CETB01164280.1_pt1 | contig 10021 bp, 10 predicted proteins | sample 356381 | NCBI WGS metagenome assembly CETB01 (sample SAMEA2622545, study PRJEB7988) | marine metagenome | biome: marine biome (ENVO:00000447); feature: deep chlorophyll maximum layer (ENVO:xxxxxxxx); material: "saline water (ENVO:00002010), including plankton (ENVO:xxxxxxxx)" | depth 155 m | reverse complement strand
TCTTTGCTTTGTTTAAATTTCATTATTCTTAATATTATAAATCAAAAATCTTTTATTTCTAAGGTGTATAAACCAATCGATTGTTATAAAATTAACATTAATAACCTTCTTCTTAATTAATTATGATTTCTTTAAATGATTATATAAATCAAAATTCTGATAATTCAGATCAAGATAATTCTATATTTGAGATTATATCTCAAATATCTGATGGAATAATTGAGATTTCAAAAATTCTTTATGCACCTAAGAACATCAATATGTTTGGTAAAGAAGGAAGCAAAAATATTCACGGAGAAAAAGTAGAAAAATTAGATTTGATTGCAACAAATATTTTTCTTGATTATTTTATAAAATCACAACTGATATCTGATGTAATATGTGAAGAGTTGGATGCAATAAAAACAATAGACACACATAGTTCCAATAAATATATTGTTATGATGGATCCATTAGATGGATCTTCTAATATTGATGTTTCTGTGAGTATAGGATCCATATTTGGGGTTTGGAAAAAAGAATCTGATGATTTTGTTTTGCGAAGTTATACAGGAGATAAACAAGTTATGTCAATGTATGCGGTTTATGGACCAAATACTGTTATAGTATTTGCATTTAAAAATCGAGTATGTTCTTTTATATTAGACGAAAACACCCAATTTGTATTATTAAATGAAAATATCGAATTACCTACAAATCCAATGTATTATAGTACTAACGAAAGCAACTATGATAATTGGACAGATTCAATTAAAAGTTATGTAGATGTTTTGAAACAAGATAAAAATTTGACGCAAAGATACGTTGGATCTCTTGTTGCTGATTTTCATAGAAATTTAATAAAAGGTGGAGTGTTTTTAAATCCAAAACATAAGGTTTCAAATCGTGCTAAATTAAGATTGATGTATGAGGCAAATCCTCTTGCTAATATAATTGAAACTGCAGGAGGCAAATCTTTTTCAAATGGTCAAGAAACAATGAAATTAATTCCTGAAAATATACATCAGTCTGTCTCATTAATTATGGGCAACAGTGATATTGTAAAAAATTTAGAATAAAGGATAAATAATGGATAAACAAAAATTGTCAGATCTGGCAAAACAATTAGTTGCTCCCGGAAAAGGAGTTTTAGCAGCAGATGAAAGTAATCCAACTATCAAAAAAAGATTTGATTCAATAGGAATAGTTTCGAACGAGGAATATAGAAGAGATTATAGAAATATGCTTTTTTCAACCAATAAGTTAGAAAATTATATTAGCGGAGTTATCTTATATGAAGAAACTTTGTATCAAAAAAATTCTGAAGGTGCATCTTTAACAAAAATTTTAAAAAATAAAGGAATAGTACCAGGTATCAAAGTGGATACAGGAGCTAAAGACATGATTGGTTTTCCAAATGAAAAAAACACAGAAGGGCTAGATAATTTATATGATAGAGTAAATAAATATCATGATGATGGTGCGGGATTCAGTAAGTGGAGAGCTGTTATAACAATTGGAAATCAAATTCCAACAGCTCAGTGTATAGAATTAAATGCGTTATCCCTTGCTAGATATGCAAGGATTTGCCAAGAGGCAGGATTGGTCCCAATTGTTGAACCTGAAGTATTAATGGATGGCAGCCATGGCATAGATGATTGTTTTGATGTGACATCAAATACTTTAAATGTAGTTTTTGATCATTTAGATAAACATGATGTTTATCTGGAAGGCATATTATTGAAACCAAATATGGTTATAAGTGGGAAAAATTCAAATAATAGAGCAGACAAATATCAAGTTGCAGAAATGTCATTAAAATGTTTTCAAAATTCAGTTCCAAGTGAAGTCCCAGGTATTATATTTTTATCAGGTGGACAAGAAGATGTTGAATCAATAGAAAATTTAGATGAAATTAATAAAATTGCTAAAGAAAATCAAATGCCATGGGAATTAAGTTTTTCATATGGAAGAGGCTTGCAGTCTTCAACGTTAAAAAAATGGGCAGGTAAAATGGAAAATATTGAAGCTGCTCAGAGCGAACTGATATCTAGATGTGAACAAGTTTCTTTGGCCCGACAAGGATTAGTAAATTAAGTAGATGGACATATTAATTGCTTCGGGAAATAAAGGGAAAATTAACGAAATATCACACTATTTTGAAAATAAAGATATTAATATTCATGATTTGAGTTCTCTTAAAATTAATTCTACACCAGATGAGCCTTATGATTCCTTTATTATGAATTCTTTTCATAAAGCAAGCTTTTATTCACAGTTTTCAGATATGATTATTTTAAGTGATGATTCAGGTTTAGAAGTAGAATGTTTAGACAATCAACCAGGTGTATTGAGTGCAAGATATGGAGGAACAGAACTTTCAGATTACGAAAGAAATGATTATTTAATTTCCAATTTGCCAAATACGATAACAAAACCAAAAGCAAAATTTAAATGTGTTCTTACTTTGTTTTATAAAAATAAATGGGTGTCTTTTTTTGAAGGGATATGTGAAGGGTATTTGATTCGTAACCAAAAAGGAGAAAAAGGACATGGTTATGACCCTATATTTTATATTGAAAGATATTCAAAAACATTTGGAGAATTAGAATTGTCAATAAAAAATAGAATTAGTCATAGAGCGATTGCTTTAAAAAAATTATCTGAATTTATTGATGCGAATTTGATTTTATAGATTTAATTCGTTTAATATATCATATTAAAATTCATTGAATTTATTATTTAAAATGTATATTGTTTTGCTATGAATGTAAGAGATAAATTTAAAAGACCAATAAAAGATCTAAGAATTTCGGTAATTGACAAGTGTAACTTTAGGTGTCCTTATTGTATGCCAAAAGAAATTTTTGGCGAGAGGTATCAATTTTTAAAAAATAATGAATTACTCACATTTGAAGAGATTTATGAAATAACAAAAATTTTTTCTAAAATGGGGGTTGAAAAATTAAGAATTACAGGTGGCGAACCTTTACTAAGAAAAGATTTAGCTAAATTGATTTCAAAATTAAAATCTATTAACGAAATAAAAGAAATAGCTTTAACCACTAATGGTTTTTTATTGAAAAAATTTGCACAACCTCTGAAAGATTCCGGTTTAGATAGATTAACAGTTAGTTTAGATTCATTGAATTCTGAATCATATAAAGAATTAAATGGCCAAAATTTAGACTTAAACAAAACTTTAGAATCTATAGAATTTGCCAAATATTTAGGATTTGAGAACATTAAGATTAATACTGTTGTTATGAAAGGAATAAATGAGGATCAAATAATTAATTTAGCTGAATTTGGCAGAAAAAATAATTTGATTGTTAGGTACATAGAATACATGGATGTTGGAAATATTAATGGATGGAAACCTGAGGATGTCGTTAATGCTGAAGAAATTATAAGAATTATTGAAAAAAAATATAAATTGAATCCAATTGGATCAAACTATTATGGTGAAGTTGCTAGTCGATATTCTTTTGAAGACGGGAAAGGCGAAATAGGGATTATTTCGTCTGTTTCCAAACCTTTCTGTGCAGATTGTACTAGATCGCGAATTACTGCTGACGGAATGATGTATACATGTTTATTCACAAATAAAGGACATGATCTTAGATCCTCAATCCGAAATAGCAATATAGAAGATGTGGAGCAATTCATAAAAGGAATATGGGAAAATAGATCTGACCAATATTCAGTTTTGAGATCATTAGGAAAACTAGACTCCGAGAAAGTGGAAATGTTTAAAATAGGTGGTTAAGAATGGATGAGAAACAATTTACAATTGATGATTTTGTTAACGATGAAGAGATTAATGAACTAAGGTATATCATATATACCGATGGTTCTTGTATCCCTAATCCTGGTCCAGGAGGGTGGGCTTATGAAATAAGAAAAGCTGATAATCAAACTAAAGTTAGTGATCGTAGCGGATCTGATCCAAGCACAACTAATAATAAAATGGAATTAACTGCAGTTATCAAAGCTTTAAATGATGATAAGGTTGAAAAAAAATCTATTGTAAATATTAAATCTGACAGTCAATTGATCATAAATACAATGACAAAAAATTGGAAGAAGAAAGAAAATAAAGAATTATGGAATGAATTAGATGAAATTATTTTTAATAAACAACTTAAAATGGAATGGGAATGGGTTAAAGCTCATGCAGGAAATGAAGGGAACGAAATAGTCGATAAACAGGCTAATCAAAAAGCAAGAATGACACATATATCGGATGATAATGAATTAAACATGGTGGATGTTTCAGATAAAAATGAGACCACTCGGATTGCTAAAGCTACTGCAGAAGTTCTGATGATAAAAGATGCATTTGTTTTGCTTAAAAATAATAATTCTGACAAAGGTAATGTTATTGATACTGCAAAAATAGCCGGTATTCAGGCTGCAAAAAAAACACATGATTTAATTCCTTTGTGTCACCAAATTAATTTAACAAAAGTAGATCTTGATTTTGAATTAAATGATAACGAATATATTATTAAAATAGTTTCCACAGTCAAATGCAAAGGTTCAACAGGTGTAGAAATGGAAGCTTTAACGGCTGTTTCTATTGCTGCATTAACAATTTATGACATGTTAAAAGCAGTGGACAAAAAAATATTAATAAATAATATACATTTGTTATCTAAATCAGGAGGAAAAAGTGGAGATTTCAAATATTAATCTAGTATCTTGTAATGCTTAAACTTCTGGTTGGGATTGGAAATCCAGGAAGAAAGTATAGTTACACTCGCCATAATATAGGATGGGAGTTTATTGATAAATTTAATTCAAATTTTGATTTTCAAGTTGTTAAAAATACATCCGAATATGAATTGTGGAAAGGAGATTATAATAATACGGAATTATACACAATGAAACCATTAACTTTTGTTAATAATTCTGGTTTGCCCCTAAAAAAAGTTTTAAAAAAATTAAACATAACATCTGACAAAATTTTAATTTTTGTCGATGATATCAATTTACAATTAGGAGAGATCAGATTAAAAAAACAAGGTAGTTCGGGGGGGCATAATGGATTGAAATCCATTTTTAATCAATTACAAACTCAAAATATACCTAGATTAAGACTAGGGATAGGTGTCAAAGACATATATAATCATGATCTGATTTCTTTTGTTTTAGGTAAATTTAAAAATAACGAATTGATTTATGTAGATCGAATGATCGAAGAATCTATTTTTGCATTAGATGACATTTTTAACAAAGGATTTGAAAAAACCATGGAATTTACAAACAGGAAAAAAAAATAAATATATGGGTAGTATAGATAAAAATTTAATAAACCAATTATCAGGATTAGTTAAACTAAATTTAACTAAAAATGAAATAGATATTTTGTTATCAGATTTAAATGATATATTAAATAGTTTTAGTAAGCTGAATAGTATCAACACAAGTGAATTTGATGAATTTGATAATACATTAAAGGATAATAATCAAACTAGGGAAGATAAATACAATACATCATGGGATAAACAAATTATTCTAGAAAATGCTCCAAATCATAATGGCGATGAATTGTATATAGAGCAGGTTTTGGGTGAAGAATAAATGAGAGACAATTTCCACCTGAAAAAAATTACAGAATTAAATAAATTATTGATCAATAAACAAATTAGTTCAGTAGAATTATTGCAGTATTTTTTAAAAAGAATAGAAAAACACGATTCAAAAATCAATTCATTTATTTCTATTGATAAAGATCATGCTTTAAAAAGCGCGAAAAATGCAGATAAAAGAATTCGTAATAATGATTTTAATCTATTAACTGGCATACCATACATGGTCAAGGATAATATTTCCACGAAACATTTTGCAACTACAGCAGGATCTAAAATTTTAGATGGCTTCAAATCCAATTATGACGCTACAGTGGTGCAAAGATTAAACCAAGAAGGAGCTGTTTTAATTGGTAAAGGAAATCTTGATGAATTTGCTATGGGTTCATCTACAGAAAATTCAGCTTTTGGCCATACCAAAAATCCCTGGAATTTAAATTATGTTCCCGGCGGCAGTAGTGGAGGACCTGCTGCAGCTGTTTCGGCTGGATTTTGTGTTTTTTCATTGGGTTCAGATACTGGTGGAAGTATTCGGCAACCAGCATCGCTTTGCGGTATTACAGGATTTAAACCTTCATATGGATCTGTTAGTCGTTATGGATTAATAGCATTTGGAAGTTCCCTTGATCAAATTGGACCATTCACTAGATTTTCTGAAGATTCCGAGATAATTTATGATGTAATAGCAGGTAAAGACAAATATGATTCTACAACCAAGGAAATTAGCAAAAATAAATCCAAAGTTAATTTAAAAAATTTGAACATCGGATTGCCTAAGGAATATTTTTCAGATTATTTAGATGATAATGTCAAATCAAATGTAATGGAATTAGTAGAATTTTTATCTAAAGAAGGGGCTAATGTTGAGGAAGTATCATTACCTCATACAGATTATGCACTTGCAGTTTATTACATTTTAGCCCCTTCAGAAGCTTCTTCAAACTTGTCAAGATATGATGGTGTGAAATATGGATTTTCAGATCATAATGTTGATAGTATGTGGGACAGGATAGAAAGTTCTAGATCTAGCGGGTTTGGATTAGAAGTAAAAAGAAGAATTATGCTTGGCACGTATTCTTTATCTTCAGGTTATTATGATGAATATTATGGCAAAGCTGAAATGACAAGACAGTTGATTAAAAAAGAATTAAATTCAGTTTTTGATAAAGTAGATATATTAGTTACCCCTACATCGCCTACAACAGCATTTAAAATTGGAGAAAAAATTAGTGATCCAATGGCTATGTATTCAAGTGATATTATGACTATACCCGCGAATATAGCTGGAATACCTGGTATTTCTATCCCAGTAAAAAATTCAAATGGTCTTCCTGTTGGAGCTCAGCTAGTTGGTCCTTATTTAAAAGATAATAATTTATTAAATATTACTAACGAAATACAGAAATTAACTGATTGGCATTTAAATGCTGTTGAATTTGATTAAACTTTGTATTTTTCAGGAATTTGATTAGGCCAATTTAAAATTGATTCAAAGTGTTGGCTAATTTTAATTAATTCTTTTTCTTGTTCCCATGGAGCTATTATTTGTAATCCAATAGGCATATTTTCATTATCAAAACCTACCGGTATATTTACTGCTGGAGTTCCTGCTAGATTTACAGGGTAGCTGTATAAACAAAAACCCCAAGAAGGATGAACTTTTTCCCCATTAATAGTTTGAGGATGTTGGCCAATTTTGAAAGCAGTTGTTGGCATAGTAGGCGATGCGATAAAATCGTATTTTTCAAACAATTTTGAAAATTTTAACTGAACTTCTTTTAATTTTAAAATAGATTCTGCATATTCAGTAGCAGAAAGATTGATAACGTTATCAAATGCTTCCTGTGTATACCAGGCAAATTTATCTCTGTGATTTTTATAATCTTCTGCATGGCCAGCCATATAAGTGGAAACAGAAAATATGTTAAACCATGCATTGAATATATCATGAAGATCAAATTTTATTGGATGAATTGTATGCCCCTCTTTTTCGAGAAGTTTTATGGCATTTAGGCATTCAATACGAATATCATCATTAGGCATAGCATGTCCAAAGTTATTTATCCACGCTATATTTAAATGTTTTTTCTTTTTAATATTATAAAAATATTCATTTAAACTATATTTCCAAAATTCTCTTTCAAATTTTATAGGTGGTCTATTTATACAAGACGGGTCCTCGGGACTAAAGCCAGAGATTATTTCTAATATAAGAGCAGAATCTTCTACATATCTTGTCATTGGGCCATCTTGAGAAATCAGGTTGTGGGCAGGGAATCCTCTTCTAGGAATCCTTCCTTGAGTTGGTTTTATCCCAAAAATACCATTGTAGCTTGAAGGTATTCTGATAGATCCTCCTGCGTCTCCACCCATTGCTATAGAACAAAATCCAGCGGCAACGGCACTTCCTGCTCCGCCACTTGACCCGCCTGAAGTTTTGTCATTATCCCAAGGATTTCTACAGTGGTCTTTTAATAAATTTTCAGTATGTCCCATTAGACCAAATTCTGGAGTATTTGTTTTTCCTAAAATCACAGGGCCATGTTTTTTTATTCTCTCATATAATAAGTTATCCGAGTCGGCAATATGGTCTTTTTCGAGCAAAGAACCAGATGTGGTAGGCATTCCATTTATTGGTGTTAAATCTTTTATTGCTATTGGTAATCCAAATAATTTACCAGATAATTGGTTTTGAGAAATTAATTTATCTTTAATATTCGCTTGAGCTAGAGCATCTTCTTTATTTATATATAAAAATGAATTTAGTTCATGATCAAATTTTTCAATTCTATCTAGATATAATTTGGTTAACTCATAAGAAGATAGTTTTTTATTATGAATTAGATCAATTTGTTTTTTAGCTGATGAAAAAATTACATTCATTATATATACCCTCTTAGATTTGCTGTATGAATTACCCTGTCTAATCCTATAGATAATGCACTTAATCTGTAAGTAATATTGTCTTTTTCAGATTTGTTAAATACTTCGTGAAATGCTTTTGTTATTATTTTTTGCAATTCTGAATTAACTCTTTCAATTTCCCAATGGTGTTGATATAAATTTTGTATCCACTCGAAATAGGATACTATTACCCCACCTGAATTAACCAGTGTATCTGGGAATACAGATATATTCTTTGATTCAAGTATTTTTTCAGCATCAGGAGTTACAGGATGATTTGCAGCTTCAATTACAAATTTAGAATTTATATTTTCGGCGTTAGTTTTGTTGATAACTCGTTCAATTGCTGCTGGAATTAAAAAGTCACAATCAATCGTTAATAATTCATCATTAGAAATGAATTCAACATTTTTGAAATTTTGAAATGTTTTTTCTTTTTCATAATGTTTTATTAGTTCAATGATATCAATTCCGTTTTTATTAAATATTCCGCCTTTAACATCACTTACTGCAACTATATTGTAATTTTTTTGGTATGCAATATTAGCAACCCATTTCCCTACTTGGCCAAAACCTTGAATAACAAAATTTTGTTTATGTGGGTCTAAGTTTAATTTTTTACATATTTCATCGATGATAAATACAACTCCTCTACCGGTGGCAGAATCTCTTCCTTCAGAGCCTCCCAATTCTACGGGTTTTCCAGTTACTATAGCAGGAGTATAACCGTGTATCGATCCATAAGAGTCCATCATCCATGCCATTGTTTGCGAGTTTGTTCCTAAATCAGGTGCAGGGATATCAGTATTTGGTCCTAGGAATTTGTCTATGCTAAGTGTATATCTTCTGGTTAGATTTCGGAGTTCAGATTTTGACAATTCAGAACCAGATACTTGTATACCTCCTTTTGCTCCACCAAAAGGAATATTAACTAAAGCATTCTTCCATGTCATTAAAGAAGATAAAGCTTTTACTTCATTTTGATCAGCATCCGGATGATATCTTACTCCACCTTTATAGGGACCTCTTACGGCATTATGTTGTATTCTGTAACCTGTGAAAACCTTTGTTTTTCCATCATCCATCTTAATTGGACAGCTAACAACTATCTCTCTCCATGGTTTTGTGAGCATTTCAAGTGTGCCATCAGATACTTTGTTACTAATATGGCTCGAAGCCTCCAATAACATTATATTAATTTCATCGTAGGGGTTCATTTTTAATCTCGATTTTTTTCATATTAGAAGTCCATGTTATGTCTTGATAAATTTTTTTACAAGTACTAGAATATATATAAATATTTAAACTGAATTAGAAGTGGGTTTTGCCCACTTTTGTTTTTTTAGGTGATATTTGATTTTATATTTTTAAATTAAAAGTAATATATGAAAAGTAATTTTTTAATAGCTTTAACTCAATTGGCTGCTGAAAGAAATTTAGATAGAGATACTATTTTGTCTGCAGTTGAAGAGGCTCTTTCTTCAACATTTAAAAAAGAAAGCCTTAAATCTGGCCAGAACATATCTGTCAAATTAGATACAGAA
>CETB01170157.1_pt1 | contig 10023 bp, 4 predicted proteins | sample 356381 | NCBI WGS metagenome assembly CETB01 (sample SAMEA2622545, study PRJEB7988) | marine metagenome | biome: marine biome (ENVO:00000447); feature: deep chlorophyll maximum layer (ENVO:xxxxxxxx); material: "saline water (ENVO:00002010), including plankton (ENVO:xxxxxxxx)" | depth 155 m | reverse complement strand
TCAAAAAGCTGCTGAATTTGTGGCAGATATCACAGATGCCCAACATGTCGTGATTCAGACCGTGCTGGGTGGAGGAAACTGGGATGATAAGAAGAATCTATTTGTTGAGCAGGTGGGTCGATGGGTGGAAGAGACCAGCGGATCCCCCACCACGATCTGTATTAAACCACATCGTGGAGGAGGGATGGATAATCCTGAAAAAGCTCTTTGGATCTTCAGACAACTCAATAACCCTAAACGTCTGCGCATGGTGTATGACTACAGTCACTACATTTACACCGGGCTGGAATTAATACCAACCATTCAACAAGCTGCTAGTAAGACGGCACATATCGCAGTGAAAGATACAGTGCAGCAAAGCGATGGAAAATTTCGTTTTGAACTGCCGGGAGCAGCCGGCACAATCAATTTTGCATCCTTACTCAAACAGTTTTATACGTTGGGTTATCGAGGCGATATTTCCTGTGAGGTTTCCGGAATGGTGTGGGGTAAACCAGGATATGATCCACGAACTGCGATTCAGGTTTGTTACGAGAACATATCAAAAGCGTTTGCGTTGGCAAAGGTACCAAGGCCTGGCACAGTTCAATAATGTGTTGAGGATTGACATAGTAATGCGTCGAAGAATTCTCCTGGCATGTTTGCTATCTGGCATAACGACCCTTTTTTTCCCCTCAGACAGTATCCATGCTCAGGATAACCGACAAGCAATACTGGATGAGCTTGCCGAAGAATATCGGCCGGGCTGGATTGGTCGTTATAGAGATCAGGTAGGTAACACGCTGACTCGTATTGACAGTTCCCTGTCTTTTAACTGGCGCCAACAGACTGCAGATGCTCGTTTAGAAACCAAGCAATTTGAAGCGAGTTGGACGGGCTTACTCTTTCTCCAGTCAGTCGGTAAATACACGTTGTATGTTGAAACCGACGGGGAAGTTGAATTGGAATTTGCTGGTCGGAAGGTATCAGAAAAATCCGGACCAGAGGGGTTGTTGACTACCGGATCTGTGGAGATGCAGTTTGGTTGGCATCCAATTAAGCTGACCTATAAATCTCCTCCCAATGGAGGAAAATTAAAGCTACTCTGGCAGGGGCCGGCATTTAAATTAGAGCCGATTGGAAATCAATTTCTGTTTCATCCAACGGAGGAAACTATCAAAGATCATTTTGGTCGTGGTGAAGAGTTGGCTCATGCCTTGCGCTGTGCCCGTTGTCACGAATCACCGGTTAACCAGGATTCAATCGATGTTGCTCCATCATTAACCCATTTCCGGGATTTTATACAGCCCTCCTGGTTAGTCGCTCGTCTGAAACAAAAGAGTCCGCCTCAAGGGTCCCCTGTTGGTGACCAACCTATTCATCGTATGCCTGCTTTTGGATTGAGTGAACAGCAGGCAAAAGAGGTTACCGCTTATCTCTTTCAAAACTCCTCAAATCCTAAGCCGGCAGGAGAATTATTAGCAGCAGGGAATGTTGAGTCAGGTAAGATTGTTTTCGCATCGGTGGGTTGTCTAGCCTGTCATCAGGCCGACTCAATGGGGAAACCGGGGCTGTTTGATGGTGGTAATCTCAACCAGATTTCTCTCAAACGTAAAGATGATTTCTGGATTCGATGGTTTAAGAATCCGGCGGAAGTGAATCCTCATCATCGTATGCCTCAAGTTTCATTAAGTGACAAGGAGGAGCAGGATGTGATTGCATATTTGCGTAGTCTGAAGCCTGCAGAGAGTGTCATCGCGTTGGAACAGTACGTTTTTGATGAATTATTGGCAGAGCGGGGAAGAAAAGTTTATCACGAGTCAGGCTGTGCGAATTGTCATGAGAAGAAAGTAAACGAAGACAAAATCAAATTGTCCTTCGATGAGACGTATGGTTGTTTAGACAGTATTGATGCTCAACGACATCGTCCGGCATATACTCTTTCTGATTCTGATCGTAATTCACTTGTCGAATTCTATACACACGTTAAGTCATCCAATTCTGATACAACACAGGCTTTGCTAGTTCGTCAAAATAACTGCTTTCAATGCCATGCCCGACATGAGTCAGGTGGGATTCGTGAAAATCTGGATCAGATTGGCAGTAGAATCACTTCCCTAGATAGTCTCAAACCAGCACTCGCTCCGCCATCATTAAATGGCGTTGGCGACAAGTTGCATGACGAGGCGTTAAAGGATGCTATCGCACGAAAAGATTCAGCCAGAAGGCCATGGTTGAAAGTTCGTATGCCTCAGTTTGGATTTAGTGATGACAAGCTAAATGAATTGATTGGATGGTTTGTTGAGAAAGACAGGGTGGATGATGCATTTATCGCGTTGCATCATACGGAAATCCAACCTGAGCCGACCAGAGAGGCGTTATATCAGGCTGGTAGTCGCTTGGTTACGACAGACGGATTTGGTTGTACGAGTTGCCATCAGGTGGGCAGTATGGTTCCACCAAAGGCTCCGTTGAATGCCAAAGGACCTGATTTATCACTTCTCAATAGCCGAATTCGTAAAGTCTGGTTTAGTCGTTGGGTTAGTAATCCGGCCCGCATGGTTCCACGAATGGAAATGCCTTCGGTGCGGCTGGCAGTGCGGGGGGTGCTGGAGAATCATTTACCGCATCAACTGGATGCCGTTTGGGAAACTTTAAATCAGGAAGGATTCGAACCCCCGGCACCTGGTGCCGTGCGCATCGCGAGACTGTCGGGAATCAAAGATGTCGATCGAGGTGCTAAAGTTCTGACAGACGTTGTTTTCCACCATGATGTTCAGTACATAAAACCGGCTCTGATTGGTCTGCGCAATCGCCATAACCTTATGTGGGATATGGAGGCCGGGAGGTTTTTAGGCTGGTGGCAAGGTGATATCGCCCGCCAGCGAACGAAAGGAAAAATCTGGTTCTGGGAAACGGCTGGTGAAAGTTGGAGTGGATTAAAGTTGGAAGATGGTTTTCAGGGAGTTCCTGATTTTCAGCTGATTAATGATGATGGAGAGATTCATAGTCCTGCCTTAGTCGGGCAATTTACAACGAGTCTCGATAGTTGGGTGCAAAATGAAGATTACCTGCAACTCACTACAAGGTTTAAATTTGAAATTGAGGGGCAGGTTCACTGGGTTCATGTGACCCAGGATTTAAGTGAACTCTGGGAAGAAGATCAACGAGATGCCAAAGCAGGAATTGAACGTGTTATTCATGTAAAGAATATACCGGACGGATACAGACCACTGATCGGGATTGCTCCGAAGTCGCTGGAGATTCGCGAGACTGATCAGGGGTTCGTGCTCTCTGTTCCCGGCCAGCAGGGAAGTCGATGGGTTCAGACAGCTGCCAGACCCATTGTGATTAATCAGGAATATTATGGGCTGATTGCTGAACAGGAGACCCTGTCAATTCAGTTTCTCAGTAATCTGGAAGTTGATCGTTTCCCACCGCTGGGTGCAACAATCCCACCACCGGAAACAGCACAACTGAGTGTGCTCCCCGGAGTTACCACGACACGGCTCCCCTTCTTTGATGAATTTATGCCAACAGGAATCGACTGGGATCCTAATGGTGATCTCTGGCTCACTTCCCTGAAAGGACGAATCTGGAAAGCTGTTGATACTGATCAGGATGGGATGGAAGACCAGCTTAGTGTTGGAATTCATGAGCTAGCAGCACCCTACGGTCTACAGGCAAATAGTGAATCTATAGATGTCATTAATAAGTATGCTTTATTGCGTATGTTCGATCGTGATAAAGATGGCCACTATGAAAAGGTACAGACAATTGCTGCTGGCTGGGGACACACAGCGGATTATCACGACTGGACGGTAGGTCCGGTTCCCGACGGTCAGGGAGGATACTTCATTACGACGGCCTGCCAACAGGATGATCGCAGTAAAGCTGCGGCGCATTTGCGAGGCAGTGTTTTACATTTAGTGCCCCGCAAGCCGACTCAAGAAAACCCGTATTTGTTTCAAGTAAAAACGTATACCAAAGGCCATCGTTTTCCTATGGGGTTGGCACGCAATGCCTCCGGCCAATTGTATGTCTCTGACAACCAGGGGAATTACAACCCATACAATGAAATTAATCATGTGATTAAAGGGAAACATTTTGGATTTATCAATAAGCTGGAACGTGTGGAGAATCAACGACCCCCGCTTACTCCACCAGCGATTGATATGCCCCACCCGTGGACACGTAGTGTTAATGGAATTTGTTTCCTTGAAACCCCTTTAGCGGTGCAAAATATCTTGGGCCGGAATGTCTTCGGGCCGTTTGAAGGTCATATGGTCGGTTGTGAATATGATACACGTCGACTGATCCGGATGAGTTTTCAAAAGGTGGGCGAGACAATGCAGGGAGCTGCTTATCCGTTGACTTTGGATCAGCCTACAGATGGCGAGCCATTACTGGGCCCTCTTTCGGTCGCTGTATCACCAGCCGGTGACCTGTATGTTGCTTCGATTCGCGATAGTGGTTGGGGAGGTGCTAATAATATCGGTACTTTGGCTAAGATGGACTTCGCCAATGCTAAGTTACCAGCGGGAATTGCGGAAGTGAAAGCGAATGCCACAGGTTTTGAAATATTCTTCACAGCGGCAGTTGATGGGCAGCGTGCCGCAGATCCGAAAAATTACTCTGTTCAGTCAGCGACTCGTATTTCCACCACCTCTTACGGAGGGACAGATCGTGATAGAAAAACGGATCGAATTACTTCTTTAACCGTCGCTCCCGATAGCCTGTCTGTTCAATTGAATATTGAAGAGTTTCGGGCAGGATTTATTTATGACCTTAAGCTGCGGAATTTAAATGCTGACGAGAGCATATTCTTCCCGGCCGAAGCTTATTACACGCTTAGAACAATCCCTGTTGAATAGTATCAGGTTTTATACACTCAGGATCGTCATTTTTGACACTGTTGACACGGGTAGATACTGTAGTCATTTTGAATTTGTCCATCTGATTCTGTTGAGGAGGCTGGATTAACGATTCGTGCAATGCATCAAGATTATCAGTGTTTGGATTTAACCAGCTGTCATAGTTTTCAGGATCAAGGATCACCGGCATCCGGTGGTGTAGATTACTTGTTATTTCATTGGCATCGGTAGTAATGATTGTTGCTGTCCACCAGACTTGTCCGTCGGAATGTTGCTGGGGAGGCGTCCAGATTTCCCAAAGGCCGGCAAATGCGAAGGGCTGGTGATCAGGATGATGAATATATACTGGTTGCCTTGACGATTTGTCGGGCTTCCATTCGTAGTAACCATCGGCAAGAATCAGACAGCGTTGGCTCTTAAATGCTTCTCTAAATGATGGTTTTTCACGAATCGTCTCGCTACGCGCATTGATCATCTTGCCGGCCATCGAATTGTCTTTGGCCCAGCGGGGGATAAGGCCCCAGTGCATCCTGCCGTAATGACGTCGTCCTCCGTTCCATAGTAATGTTGCAATACTATGAGTTGGGGCAATATTGTATTTAGGAGCTAATGTAATGTCAGCAGGGACATCGAACAAAAAATGCTCCCCTAATGTGTTGAGTGATGTTTTTAAGGTAAAACGTCCACACATTGGGGGGAGCCTTAAGAGTTGAGTTCGTTTACAAAATCCTGAAGCGTTTGCTTCATTGTATATTCCGCTCGCCAATCTGTTTGAGACTGGATCTTTTTAATATCAGCAATCGGCAGAAAATTCTTCCCTGGTTTAGATTCACTTACTTGTTTTGACGTGCCGAGAATTACTTGCAGAGTATCAAGTATCTCTCCTGATCGTATTGCATTACCACTTCCCACATTAAAGACTTCACCTGTAGAAGCCTGAGTTGCCAGGATTCGGTAAGCTTTGGCAACGTCACGGGCGTCTGAATAGTCTATCCATGTCTGTAAATTATAGACTTCCAGTGGCGATGGTTCCGTTTGGAGCTTATGAACCCATTCCGGAATTAAGAGAGAGCCTTTTTGTCTCGGGCCAGTGTGTTGAAAGCTCCTCGCAATAATCAGTGGCAATACGGATCCATACTCCATTAATATCTGTTCGGCTAAGAGCTTACTGATCCCATATCCATTATCGGGGGAGGTTTTATTTCCTTCGCTAACCTGAGTAATTTGATCGTAACAGGAACCATAAACATAGACGCTGCTGGTGAAAACCAGCTTGGGGATAAGCGACATCTGCAGGCAACAATCGGCGACATGTCGCGAGCCTTGAACATTAACGAGCATAGCCTCTTCTGACGGCTCGGTATTACCACAACGAGAGCGGACGCTGATGGCAGCTAAATGAAAAACGACCTCCGGATTGAATTCCCGTATTTGTTGCATCATACCTGTAGACGCGGGTCTGGTGATGTCCCAGACGCCGGTTGTTAGATTCTCAGATAATGGTATTTGACAACCATTTGTACGCGTAAGTGCCAGAACTGTATCACCCTCGTCCAATAAATGGTCGATGAGATGTCCAGCGACGAATCCGTTTGCACCTGTGACAACCGCTCGCACGATACGTTACCTGTCGGCTTAGCTTTTCAATTTAATTTCACGTTCAACCCGCTTGATGTCTTCTTCGACCATCATGGTTACCAACTGTTCAAAGGTGATTTGCGGTTCCCATCCGAGTTCTGTTTTGGCTTTAGAAGGGTCACCCAGCAAAGTTTCCACTTCAGCCGGCCGGTAGAATCTTGGATCGACGCCTACGTAATCTTCCAGATTCAGGCCAACAGTTCCAAATGCGATTTCACAAAACTCACGAACTGAATGTTGTTCACCTGTTGCGATAACGAAATCTCCGGGTTCAGCGGCCTGTAGTATAAGCCACATTGCGTTGACGAAATCACCGGCAAATCCCCAATCTCTTTTAGCTTCGAGATTGCCCAGAAGTAATTCATTTTGTATACCGAGTTTGATTCGGGCAACGCCGTCGGTGATTTTTCGTGTTACAAATTCAAGCCCCCGCAGTGGTGATTCATGGTTAAACAGGATTCCATTACTGGCGAACAGATTATAGCTTTCACGATAGTTAATCGTGATCCAGTAGCCATAGACTTTGGCAACACCGTAGGGACTGCGAGGATAGAAAGCAGTAGTCTCTGTCTGGGGGGTTTCCTGAACCTTGCCAAACATTTCACTACTACTGGCCTGATACATTTTAATGTCAGGATTGACCTGCCGGATCGCTTCCAGCACTCGTGTGACGCCCAGTCCGGTTGTTTCACCAGTGAGAATGGGTTGTGACCAACTGGTCGGTACGAAGCTTTGAGCTGCAAGGTTATAGATTTCTGTAGGTTTTACTTCTTCGATCAGGCGAACCAGCGAGAGCTGATCGAGGAGATCACCCTGATGCACTGTGATATCTTCGCGTATCTCTGAGAGACGTTCCAGAGTTTCAGTACTACTGCGACGCATCATCCCATGAACGTTATAGCCTTTTTCCAGCAGCAGTCTTGCCAGATAAGCGCCATCCTGACCGGTGATCCCAGTAATAAGTGCCGTGCCAGACATATAGGTCTTGTTCGCCAGAGGTTAGAAAATTTTCTTGCAGATACGATCCATCGTAACCTGTGTGAAATCGTGGAGGGGAAATTATTCTTCAGAGGACTCGTCAGCGGAGGCTTCCGATATCTCTGGTGGTTCTGTGGACTGAGCGGCAGCTTCATCCTCTTCGGTTATTTCTTCGGGAGGTATCCGAACTACAGCTGCGATTTGATCACTATCAGTTTTCATGATGCGAACACCCTGTGTGTTACGACCAACAACGCTTATCTCGACCGCTCGAATACGTTGGATCTTACCCCCTTTGGTCATCATTAATACTTCGTCATTGTCATCAACGCGGATGATGTCCACCACTTTACCGTTTCGTTCCGTGGCTTTGATATCTCTCAATCCTTTACCACCACGATTTTGTGTTCGGTAAACTTTGGCCGATGATTCCGACCCGTCAACATCGATACGATTAGGGCCGAAGGGAGTTCTTTTGCCGTAACCATTTTCACAAACTGTCAGCAGGTCAGCTTCTGGATCCGCTACAACCATCCCGACAAGTGAATCGCCATCCTGAATCTTTATCCCTTTAACTCCTGATGTGTTGCGACCCATCGGGCGCGCGTCTTCCTGAGCGAAGCGGATAGCCATACCTTCGGCAGTGGAAAGTACGATTTCATCACCCGGTTTTACCAACGCGACGTCGACTAGTTCATCGTCATCCTTTAATTTGATGGCGATAATTCCCCCCTTCTTAGGACGACTATACGAGGATAGATCAGTTTTCTTAACCAATCCACGGCGGGTAGCCATAGTCAGGAAGTGATCTTCCAGTTTGAAATCCCGAACCGGGATACAATCAAGAATCTTTTCACCTTCGTCCAGATTTAGCAGGTTAATGACAGCGCGGCCTTTACTTCCGCGCCCTAATTCAGGAATGCCATAGACCTTCTGCCAATAGACTTTTCCTTTTGTGGTAAAGAAAAGCAGGTAGGCGTGCGTACTGGCTACAAAAAGATGTTGAATTGGATCTTCTTCTTCGACAGTCGCCCCTTTAAGCCCTTTGCCTCCTCGGCGTTGAGCTTTGTAGGTACTTGATGGAATCCGCTTGATATAGCCGCGATGGCTAATCGAGACGACCATGGTTTCTTCAGTAATTAAGTCGTCCATATTGACGTTACCTAATTCCAGATTGGAAATCTCAGTGCGTCGGTCGTCACCATGCTTATCAAGGATTGTTGTTAAGTCACTTTTGATAATGTCCAGAATATTCTGGCGATCATCCAGAATATCGAGATAGCCGGTGATTTCTTCTAGCAGTTTACCGTGTTCATCACCAAGTTTTTCTTGTTCCAGATTGACCAGTTGACTAAGCGTCATGCGAAGGATTGCATCGGCTTGAACTGCCGTGAGGTGGTATACATCTGCTTCACCGCGCTCCAGTTGGAATTGTTTAAATCCCGTATCACCCAATGCACGTTGGAGCATTGTTGCTGGGCATTCGATGCCCATCAAACTCGTCTTGGCGTCGGCATGACTACTTGAGTTCCTTACGATTTTGATGATTTCGTCGATGTCTGCTAGAGCGATCAACTGACCTTCAACAACATGTTTACGACGACGAGCTTTAGCTAACAGAAATTGAGTACGTCTTCGAATAACTTCCACTCGATGGCGAATGTACTCTTCCAACATCTCTTTGAGGTTTAGAGTGCGAGGTTTACCGTCGACTAGCGCCAACAGAATGATCGAAATTGTTTCCTGTAGGTTGGAGTATTTGTAGAGAAGATTGAGTACAACGTCCGGATTCTCATCGCGTTTGATATCGATGACAATGCGAACAGGTTCTTTGAGATCGGACTCATCGCGAATGCCGGAAATTCCTTTGACACGACCGTCGTTTACCAGATTGGCAATTTTCTCAACAACACGGTCACGGTTTTGCTGGAAGGGAATTTCGGAAATGATGATTTGCGAACGCCCTCGATCCAGTTCTGCAATGCTGGCTTTCGCACGAACGATGACCGTGCCACGACCAGTTAGATATCCCTTACGAATTCCACTGCGTCCACAAATCGTTCCGCCTGTTGGAAAGTCCGGCCCCTGGACAATTTCCATCAAATCCATAATCGGCGTGTCCGGATCATCGATCAGTGTTATTAGAGCTTCACAAACTTCACGTAAGTTGTGAGGTGGAATCGATGTTGCCATACCCACGGCGATACCACTGGTTCCATTAACCAGCAGGTTAGGAAACTTGGCCGGTAAGACTGTTGGTTCCGTACGAGTTTCATCATAGGTGGGAGTAAAATCGACCGTATCGAGTTTAATGTCTTCAAGCATTAAGCTCGCCGCTGACGACATACGGGCTTCGGTATATCGCATCGCGGCAGCTGGTAGTCCGGCAATAGAGCCGAAATTTCCCTGTTTATCCACTAAAACATGCCGCATATTCCATTCCTGAGCCATACGTACCAGCGTTGGGTAGATGACTCCTTCACCATGAGGATGATAGTTCCCAGATGTATCACCGGCTATTTTGGCACATTTTACGCGGGAGGCCCCTGGTGTC
>CETB01060109.1_pt1 | contig 10027 bp, 12 predicted proteins | sample 356381 | NCBI WGS metagenome assembly CETB01 (sample SAMEA2622545, study PRJEB7988) | marine metagenome | biome: marine biome (ENVO:00000447); feature: deep chlorophyll maximum layer (ENVO:xxxxxxxx); material: "saline water (ENVO:00002010), including plankton (ENVO:xxxxxxxx)" | depth 155 m | reverse complement strand
AAAATATTTTTATTTTTGGTGTGAAACCTAATATTCCATCTGATCAATTCGGTTATTTCATATCTAAAAGAAGTAAAAATCTGAATAGAGTTTCAAAATTTATTGAAAAACCAAAAAAATCTATAGCTAAATATATAATCCAAAAAGGCGGCTATTGGAATTCTGGTATGTTTTATATTAGAAAAGACTCTATAATAAACAATTTTAAAAAATATCAAAAACGTATTTTTCTTAGTTCTTTTAAAGCAGTTCAAAAAAGTAAAATTAAAAAAAATATATATTATTTAAATAAAAAATCATTTATTAAGAACCCATCAAAATCTTTTGATCATGCAATTCTAGAAAATATGAAAGATATTAATGCAATTAAGCTTGATCTTTCATGGTCAGATCTTGGTAGTTGGAAAGAAATACTGTTAATGTTTAATCGAAATAAAAGTAAGTATTATAACAAAAAAAATACTTTTTATAGACCATGGGGAAGTTATACAAATTTATATAGCGGGAGTAATTTCTTAATCAAAGAACTATTGGTTAAACCTAAAGGAATTCTGAGTTTACAAAAACATTATCACAGATCTGAGCATTGGTTAGTTACTCAAGGCATCCCTAAAATTACACTTAATAAAAAATTTTTCATAAAAAAACCATCAGAAAGTATATTTATTCCTAAGGGAGCGATTCATAGAATTCAAAACCCAAATAAAAAAACAGTTAAGATTATGGAAGCTCAATTAGGGTCAATTTTAAAAGAAAGTGATATAGTTCGTTTTGAGGATATATATGGGCGGGTTAATTGATCAATAGCTCAATCGGTGTATGATCAGATGGTTTAACTTTTGATCTGGGATTTTTATTAATATTTACATTTTTAATTTTATCTAAAATATTATTTGATACTAGAAAATGATCTATTCTTAAGCCATTATTTTTTGGCCAAGCTCCAGAAGTGTAATCCCAGAAAGTATATTCTTGCTTTTCTTTGTTATAGTATCTGTAAATATCATGAAATCCTAAATTTATAAGTTCAAGAAACTTTTTTCTAATTTCCAATTTAAAAAGTGCATCATTTTCATACTTTTTATAGTCATGGACATCAATTTTTTCTGGAATTATATTAAAATCTCCACCAATTATTATATTTTTATTTTTAATTAAAGCTTTTTTGATTTTCAAATTGAATAAATTAAGCCAATTTTTTTTAAAATCATATTTGTCAGTATTTATCGGATTACCATTTGGCACATATATATTGACTAATTTAATACTATTTTTCTTATACTGTATATCACCTACAATAACTCTAGATTGTTTTCTTTCATCAACTAAAAAGTCTGTTTTTACTTCATCAATTTTGACTTTAGAAATAAAAGCAACGCCATTATAACTTTTCTGACCAAATACATATGAGTTGTAACCAACTTTTTTAAATTCAGCAAAAGGAAAATTTATTTCTTCGGTTTTAATTTCCTGTAACATTAAAATATCAGTTTTGGATTTTTTTAAATAATCTAAAATATTACTAATCCTTGCTCTTACTGAGTTAACATTCCATGATGTTATAAGCATTATACAGAGAAGGACATACCACAACCACAAGAAGAGCTAGCTTTTGGATTGTTTATTACAAATGAGTTTCCTATTAATTCCTTTTTAAAATCAACAATAGAACCATCAATAATTTTTAAAGAAGAATTATCAATTATGGCTTTTTCAAATAAAGTGTCGTTAGGATTAATTTTATCGTCAAAAGTGAATGTATATTTAAAACCCGAACATCCACCTCCTTGAACCCTTATTCTAAAATAAAGTCCTTTTACTTGAGTTGAAATAACTCTCTGAATTTCTTTTTTTGCCGATTCTGTAAACTCAATTTTATTAGTCATATTTTATAAATATAATGTATATATATATTTATCACATCTTATGCAAAAAAACGAATATTCAAAATTGTCCACTCCAATCAAATCAATTGGAAGAATATACAAAGAAAGCAATAGCGAATTGAGACCAGCTCATCAAAGAGACAGGGATAGAATTATACATTCAACAGCTTTTAGAAGACTAAAACATAAAACACAAGTTTTTGTTAACACAACAGATGATCATTACAGAACAAGAATAACTCATTCACTTGAAGTTTCACAAATAGCAAGAACTATTGCCAAAATTTTTAAATTAAACGAAGATCTTTGTGAGACTCTCAGTTTGGCTCACGATTTAGGACATCCGCCATTTGGCCATGCTGGTGAGAATTCTTTAAATGAATGCATGATAAATAACGGAGGTTTCGATCATAATATTCAAACTTTGAGAATAGTAACTTTTTTAGAAAAAAAATATCCAAAATTTAACGGACTAAATCTTTCAATTGAAACATTAGACGGTCTCATTAAACACAATGGAATTGTTTTACAAAAAAGGAAATTTGATAATATTTTGGGAAAAAAAACTTTTAAAGGGAAAATAGACTTTTTAAAAAACCCCTCACTTGAAGCTCAAATTGCGTCAATATCTGATGATGTTGCTTATAATAGCCATGATTTAGAAGATGGATTAAAAGCTAAATTATTTAAAATTGAAGATATTAAAAATATAAGTGTTATCTCCGATGTAATAAAAAAAAATAAAATAAAAATTAAAAAAAATGAAGTAACTTTTATAAGTCAAATAACTAGAGAAATTATAAATCTAATGGTCAAAGATATTGTTGATAACACTAAAAATAATTTAAAAACCCAAGGAATTAAAAATATTAATGATGTATATAAATCAAAAATTAAGTTAGTTAATTTCTCTAAAAAAATGAGCTATTTTGATTATGAAATAAAGAAATTTTTAAAAAAAAATATGTATTTTAATAAAAAAGTTTTAAATCCTACAAAGAAAGGATCAAAAGTTATTAAATTTCTTTTTAAAAAAATAAAAAGAAATCCACTAAAATATATAAAAAAACAGGATTTCCTTAAAAGAAATGTAGAGAGATGTGTCTGTGATTTTATAGCAGGAATGACAGATAGATATGCAATAAATTTATTTAATTCAATAAAATGAACCTTTATAAAACTTATTTGTCTGAAATAAAAAATATTGTTATTAAAAATGATTATTTTGCAAAAATAGGTCAGAAAAATGTTTTTAAAGGAGTAAATCTACAAAATCCCCCTGAAAAATTTGATTATGACTTTTCCTCAAATATTGCGATGGTTATATCAAAAACTTTGAATGAAAATCCAAAAATTATTTCTCAAAAAATTAAATTACTTTTGTTGAAACAACAAAAGGATTTTAAGGTAGTAGATATTGCTGGACCAGGTTTTTTAAATTTTAAGTTAACTCAAGAAGCATGGTTGAAAATTATTAAAAGTACATTTAAATCAAAAAATATCTTTGGTTCCAATAAAGGTAATAAAAAATTTAATGTTGAATTTGTATCAGCTAATCCTACTGGACCAATGCATGTAGGACATTGTCGTGGTGCTATTTTTGGAGATGTTTTAAGTAATTTACTAAAATTTTGTGGAAATAAGATTACAAAAGAATTTTATGTTAATGATTACGGAAATCAAATTAATGATTTTACTCACTCTGTATATTTTAGATTAAGGGAGCTGAAATATAGTGAGCCTTTTCCTAGTCAAAAAAATTTATATCCGGGAATATATATTATTGATATAGCCAAAAAAATATTAAAAGAAAACCCAAAACTCAAATTTGATAATTTTAATAAAGTCAAAAATAAACTTACAAAAGACTCATTGAAACTTTCAATGAATTTAATTAAATCCGATTTAAAAAAATTAGGAATAAAGCACGATTTATTTTTCTCTGAAACTAAATTAATAAAAGAAAATTTGGTCGACAAAACCGTAAATAAATTAAGAAAAAATAAATTTATTGATTATGGTTATCTAGAACCACCAAAAGGAGAAGAAAATTTCAATTGGAAAAAAGAGAAAAAACTTATTTTTAAATCTACATTATTCGGTGACGATTTAGACAGAGCTTTACAAAAAAGTGACGGGTCATGGACGTATTTTGCTAATGATGTGGCTTATCATTCTACAAAAGTTTCAAAAAAATATGATTATTTAATTAATGTTCTTGGCGCAGACCATACCGGTTATATTAAAAGGATCTCTGCTGCAGTTAAAGCTTTATCAAAAAATAAAATATCTTTAATATGTAAAGTCTGTCAACTGGTTAAGCTGTTTAAAGATGGTAAGCCTTATAAAATGTCAAAAAGATCTGGCGAGTTTATTTCTGTTAATGACATCCTTAAAGAAGTAGACAAAGACTCAATAAGATTCATGATGTTAAACAGAGGAAATGATGTTGAATTGGATTTTGATTTTAATAAAGTGCTACAAAAAAATAAGGACAATCCAGTATTTTATGTCCAATACTGTTATGCAAGAATTAATTCACTTTTTAAATCTGCAAAATTTAATTTGAAAAAAGAAATTACTATAAATACTAAGGATTTTAAACCAAATGATTTTGAAATTAAACTATTAAGAAAAATAATGGAGTGGCCGAGGATTGTAGATATATCTGTTCAAAAATATGAACCTCATAGAATTCCCTTTTATCTTTACGAATTAGCTACTATTTTCCATTCATATTGGAGTAAAGGCAATGAAGATTTAAAATTTAAATTTATTATAAACGGGAAGGTTAATAATTTACTTTCCTTTATGATATTCCAATTACTTTCAGTAGTAGTTGAAAACGGAATGAATATATTAGGTGTTTCTTTACCCAAAAAAATGTAATGTTTTCAAAACTAAGACAAATATTTTATTTTATCATATTGACATCATTTTTTCTTCTTATAATTTTTTACTATTTCTCTTCAGAAAATAAAATTAAAATAAATAAAAATAGAACTAATAATTATGAAAGTATTGAAAAAAATTTAAATATGGTTCCATATTTAGAAAATAACACAGATAACATAATTGAATATCCGGTTTCTGATATTAAGAAAAATAAAATCAAAAAAAGATATTTTTGGGATTTGCTTAAAAAAAATGATTAGAAAGCCTATTATTATTGGAATTGCCTCATATTACTTAACTGCCAAAGAAAAAAAATTAATTCATGATGAAAAACCATGGGGTATAATACTTTTTAGAAGAAATATTAGATCTTTTAAACAATTAAAAAACTTAACAAAAAATATAAGAAAATGTTTAAATGATAAAAAGTACCCGATACTTATTGATGAAGAAGGTGGAAAAGTATCTAGACTCAGCAATCTAATAAATAGTAGAGAATTTTCACAAAGTTTTTTTGGTAATTTATACGAAAAAGACAAAAGAAAGGGTGAAATGATTTACAAATATTATTTAAATTCAATTTGCAATGTATTAAAAAAAGTTGGCATTAACGTAAATACAATTCCTGTGATGGATTTGCTTCAAAATTTTACTAATAATATTATTAAGGACAGATCATATTCAAGTAATATTAGTACTATAAAGAAATTGGGAGCGTTGTGTATAAAAAATTTGAAAAATAATAAAATAGGATCTGTTTCTAAACACATTCCAGGTCATGGATGCTCTAAAATTGACAGTCATAAAAATTTGCCAATAGTAAATTTTTCTAAAAAAAAACTTTATTCAAATGATTTTTCTGCTTTCGTTAATGTTAACTCAAATTTTGTTATGACAGCACATATAATTTATAAAAAAATTGATCCTAATAATGTAGCTACCCAATCAGATATAATCATTAGAAAAATCATAAGAAAAAAACTAAAATTTAAAGGGATAATTATTTCAGACGACATTTCAATGAAAGCTTTAAAAGGAGATATTATTAAAAATGCAAAAAAAGCATTAGGCTCTGGATGTAATTTAATTTTACATTGTAATGGAAAAATCGCAGAATCATCAAAATTGTTAAAAAACTTGGATAAAATCGATAATTTCACTAAAAAGAAAACACAACAGTTTTACCGATTTTTAATATAAAATTGAAAAATGGAATCAATCCAAAATAATAATATTTCTATAGATATACCAAATTATTCTGGTCCTTTAGAAACTTTATTAGATTTAGCAAAAAATCAAAAAGTTGATTTAACCAAAATATCTGTAACAATGTTAGCGGACGAATTTCTAAATTATATTAAACAATCAAAAAATCTCGATTTAGCTTTTGAATATTTAATTATGGCCACTTGGCTAACATATTTAAAATCTAAATTATTATTACCTGAACAAGATGATGATGATTTTAAAGCTTCCGAAATTGCAGAAAAATTAAAATTACAATTAAAGAAACTAGAATTAATAAGACTTTTATCAGATCAACTTTTAAAAAAAGATAGAATTGGAAAAAATATTTTTTATAGAGGGATGAAAGGCGGTATTCGTTCGACTCAAAGTCCAGTATATAAAATAACTCTCTATGAACTATTAAAATCTTATTCCAATATTAAAACACAGTCTATATTTCAAAAAATTAGTATTCCAAAATTATCAGTAATGACAACCCAAGAAGGGATTAAACATCTCAAAGAAAATATGGATGACATTCAAGATTGGAAAAAAATTCATGAATTAATTCCTTCTACATTCAAAAAAACTTCAAAATTTAAAAAAACAGGATTAGCTGCAATTTTTACCGCTAGTCTTGAACTTACAAAAGAAGGCGTGGTTAATCTTATGCAAAAAAAATTATTTGATGATATTTTGATAAGAACAGCCTCTCATACGCCCTTAAAACTTAAAGAAAAATAAAATATGCAAAAAAATAAAAAAAATAATATAATAAATTTTCCTAAAAAAAAATCTAAAATTGAAATGGAAATAGAGGCGATAATCTTTTCTGCTGATGAACCTCTAGACTTAGAAACTATTGAAGGAAGACTTAGTAGTAGAGTAAATGTAAAAAAGATTTTAGAAAATTTACAAGAAGAATATTCATCAAGAGGAATAAACTTAGTTTGCAAGTCAAACAAATGGTCTTTTAGAACATCAAGTGAATTGTCAAATTTAACCTCACTTCAAAAATCGAATGAAAGAAAATTATCAAAAGCAACTATCGAGACTTTAGCAATAATTGTTTATCATCAACCTGTTACAAGGTCAGAGATCGAGTCTATTAGAGGAGTAGCTTTTGCATCAAATACTTTAGAAATTCTTCTAGAGTTAGATTGGGTTCGTCCCGCAGGTAGAAAAAATATTCCTGGCAAACCTATTCAGTATGCAACAACAGAAAAATTTTTAGACCATTTTAACATAGAAAAATTATCTGATTTACCTACAGTTGAAGAACTTACCTCTGCGGGATTAATTGACGATTCTTCTATTGACTCATCTGTATTTGGAACCAGTAAATTTTTTAAAGAGCAAACAAAAGAAAAAAAAGATAGTATTTATAAAGAGATAGATAAAGCATTAGAGGATTCAACAAAAACCAAAGAATAAATATATTTATTTAATCAATAATATTGTATATAATTTAACTTATGGGTATAAGTTTTTGGCAAATAGCTATTGTAGTCGTTTTAGTAGTTCTTTTATTTGGAAGAGGAAAAATTTCAAGTCTTATGGGTGATGTCGCCAAAGGTATAAAAAGTTTTAAAAAAGGTATGTCGTCTGATGAAAAAGATATGTCGTCTGATGTAAAAGATCAGGAGAAATCAGATAACAATAAAGATCCAGATTAAAATTAATAATCAACAATGCCACAAATCGGATGGTTTGAAATACTAATAATTGTACTTGTTTCGTTATTAGTTATTGGACCTAAAGATTTTCCAATTGTTCTTAAAAAGGTTGGAAACTGGATAGGGTCAACCAAAAGATATTTTAGTGATATTCAAAATAAAGTGGAGAAGTTAAATGATCCAGTTGATGAAAAAAAATCTGTGGAGGAAAAATATTCAATGAAAGATAATAATAAAAAAGATGAATGAGATGAACCAAGAAGGATCATTTGTAAGTCACTTAACAGAATTAAGATCACGTTTAATCAAATCTTTAGTATTTATTTTAATAATATTTTTAATCAGTTATGTGTTTGCAGAAAATATTTATAATTTTTTAGTGGAACCTTATGCAAAAGCAGTACAAGAAAGCGATGTTTCAAGAAGATTAATTTATACAGCACTTCATGAAACATTTATAACTTATCTTAAATTATCTTTTTTTACTGCAATTTTATTAGGTAGTCCTATAATTTTAATCCAAATTTGGAAATTTATAGCTCCAGGTTTATATAAAAATGAAAAAAAAGCATTAATACCATATTTAATTGCAACTCCAACATTATTTTTGATTGGCGCTATGATAATTTATTATTTAGTTATGCCATTAGCTATAAAATTTTTTTTGTCATTTGAAACTTCTGGTCAGGTAAATGGATTACCAATACAATTGGAAGCAAAGGTTAATGAATATTTATCTTTAATAATGAGATTAATTTTTGCTTTTGGATTAAGTTTTCAATTACCAGTATTGTTAAATTTATTAGCACGTATTGGAATAATCGATTCAGCTTATTTAAAAGAAAGAAGAAAGTATTTTATTGTTATAATTTTTGCTGCAGCAGCAATATTGACACCACCAGATCCAATAACTCAAATTGGGTTAGCAATACCGTTACTAATCTTGTATGAATTATCAATATTATCTGTAAAAATAACAGAAAAAAATAGAGATAACCAAAATGCATAGTTTAAAACAAATAAGAGAAAATTTTGATTTTTATAAAAAAAAACTTTCAGATAGGTATTCAGATATAAATCTAAACGAACTTATTACTTTAGATAAGAAGAATAGAGAAATTATTCAGACTAAGGAAAAGTTAGAACAAGAAAAAAAAACAATATCTAAGTCCAAAGATAAAAGTTTATTTGAAAAGTCAAAAAAAATCACAAATGATATTAAAACTTTAGAAGTTTCACTAAAGGAAATTAAAAATAAAATAGATTTTATAATGGACTTTATGCCAAATATTGCTTTAAATGATGTTCCAATAGGAAAAGACGAAAACTCTAATAAAGAATTAAAAAAAGTTGGTAAAATTCAAAAATTTGATTTCAATCCTTTGTCCCATTATGATTTGGGCACAAGGCTAAATCTTTTGGATTTTGATATTGCATCTAAAACATCAGGCGCAAGATTTGTTTTTTTAAAAGGTAAATTAGCCGAATTAGAACGTGCATTATCCAATTTTATGCTTGATATTCATACTAAAGAATTTGGTTATAATGAAATTTCACCCCCATTAATCGTTACAGAAAAAACTATGTACGGGACAGGTCAAATACCAAAATTTGAAAATGATCAATTCGAAATTAAACTCCTTGGTGACCAAAAAAAATATTTAATTCCAACAGCCGAGGTAATTTTAACTAATATGTATCAAGATACATCTATAAATTTAAAAGATTTGCCAATTAGAATGGTTGCATCTACTGCTTGTTTTAGGAAAGAAGCTGGAAGTTATGGTAAAGACACAAAAGGAATCTTGAGACAACATCAATTTTATAAAGTTGAACTAGTAAGTATTGTTGAACCAAGTAAATCACTTAGCGAGTTAGATAGAATGGTCAATTGTGCTGAAGAGATTTTAAAAAGATTAAAAATACCATATCGAACAGTTATGTTATCAAGTGGAGACATGGGATTTAGTGCCGAAAAAACAATAGACTTAGAAGTTTGGATACCCTCTGAAAGCAAATATAGAGAAATATCTAGCTGTTCATCATGTGGTCAATTTCAATCAAGAAGAATGAATTCAAAATATAGGGATGATAAAAATAAATCAAATTTCGTTGCTACTTTAAATGGTTCTGGTCTTGCTGTCGGAAGAACATTAATAGCTATAATGGAAAACTATCAAAATTCAAAAGGAAGTGTAATTATACCTGATGCTTTAAGACCATACATGAAAAATTTAGATAAATTATAATTTTTTAGTAAAAATTAGTTGTTAAAATATTATTAATCATATATTTATTCTAAATAATGAGTAGCTCTGGATTTGCACAATTTATACCTTTAAT
>CETB01003317.1_pt1 | contig 10049 bp, 11 predicted proteins | sample 356381 | NCBI WGS metagenome assembly CETB01 (sample SAMEA2622545, study PRJEB7988) | marine metagenome | biome: marine biome (ENVO:00000447); feature: deep chlorophyll maximum layer (ENVO:xxxxxxxx); material: "saline water (ENVO:00002010), including plankton (ENVO:xxxxxxxx)" | depth 155 m | reverse complement strand
GATGAAATAAACCCGTCACACTTTGACTGGACGGTAACAAATAATATTGCGACTATTTGTCTTAATAGACCGGATAAAAAAAACCCCCTGACATTTGATAGTTATGCTGAACTTAGAGATACATTCTTAAAGCTCAAAACTGTAGACGCAATCAAGGCCGTTATCTTTTCGGGGAATGGGGGAAATTTTTGTTCTGGCGGAGATGTTCATGAAATTATAGGCCCCCTAGTTGAAATGGAGATGGATGAGCTACTAGAGTTTACTCGTATGACAGGAGATCTTGTGAAGGCAATTAGGAATTGCCCTCAACCAGTAATAGCAGCGGTGGAGGGAATTTGTGCTGGGGCGGGGGCCTGCATAGCGATGGCTGCTGATATCCGTTATGGCACCCCAGATGCGAGGGTTGCTTTTCTTTTTAATCGAGTGGGTCTCGCTGGATGTGATATGGGGGCTTGCGCAATTTTACCACGACTAATTGGATTTGGACGGGCGTCTGAACTCCTTTTTACTGGCAGAACTGTGGGTGCCGATGAAGCAGAAAGGTGGGGGTTTTTTAATAGTGTAGTTAAAAAAGAGGAACTGGAAAAAACAGTTAGAGAACTGGCCGAAAAACTATCTAAGGGACCTACCTTTGCTAATGGCATTACTAAAACAATGCTTAACAGAGAATGGAATATGGGAATTGAAGAATTTATTGAGGCCGAAGCTCAAGCTCAAGCAATCTGTATGCAAACCAGCGATTTTAAAAGAGCGTTTGACGCATTTGTGGCTAAGGAAAAACCTATTTTTAAAGGAAACTAAATAGACTTTAGCCCCCCACTATTACTTTTTCTAAAACGAAGTAGATAGTGGGGTATAATAGCCTCTAAGTCTGTGGGTGAAATATCTAAGTCCTCAAAGACCTGCGCATTATTTGACACAACGTTGTCCTCTCTAAGGGACTTTACCTGGTCCTTGGTAATTAAAGGACGCGGGAGAAGCTCCAAAAACGAAGCTAATAATGTGAGATACCAGAATGGGGTTGGAACTAAAAGTCGTCGACGTCCAATTGCGCCTAAAATCATTTGCATTAACTCTTTGGTGGATAGGACTCTAGGCCCTCCTAATTCATAGGTATTTCCATCGGCAGCGCCAAGCTCTAGACATTTAGCAATAGCTTTAATAACGTCGCCCACATAGACTGGCTGGAATTTTGTTCCTCCTTCCCCAAAAAAGTCTAAATCCAGTATTCTACCTTTAGAAAACAGCTCAAACTTGGGGAAAAGGGAGCCTCCAAAAACGGGAAGGCCAGGTGAAAACCTAGCTATAGATGCAAACAAATTAATAAAACTGTCTTCCGGACCAAATATTATACTCGGTCTAAGAACTATTGCGGACGGGTAAATTTCTCTAATTTTTTTTTCGGCAATAGCCTTGGATACACTGTAATTTGATTCTGATTTTTCACTAGCACCAACCGAGGACATTTGTATTAATTTGGAAACTTTGTAGTGCGCAGATGCCTCGGCTATATTAGAAGCCGCCTTGATATGAACACGATCAAAATTCTGGTTTCCACTTTCAAACAACAACCCAACTAAGTTTATTACAAAATCTGCACCTTCTACAACTGGACTTACTTTATTTTTGTCGCCAACATCTGAAGCAATTGGCACTATTTGCCCTACATCTCCCATAACCTTAAGGTAATTTGCTGATTCAATATTTCTCACGGCCACCCTAACCAACATCCCCCTGCTGGCTAGCTCCCTCACCAGGTGCCTGCCCACAAAACCAGAGCCCCCAAATACTGCAACCGTTTTTCTAGTCAACAAATCTCTCCCTCAAAACATAATGCGAAAAAACCCATAGTTTCCTGATCTCGATTGATAAACATAATTATCGCCTGAGACAAGTTAACTACAAGAAAAATTATTAACATATTTGTTTATGTTACTGAACTTTAGGTTTATTTTACTAACCTACTAAAATTTTAATTTAGACAAATTAAATAGAGCATAATAGGTTATCTGTCTCAAACATGCCCAGGTGGCGGAATTGGTAGACGCGCAGGTTTCAGGTACCTGTGGCCTTAGGGCCGTGGAAGTTCGAGTCTTCTCTTGGGCACCATTTTTGTGCTACTTTAAACGCTCACATAGGAGAAAAGCTTGACCACGCAAGATACTAAAATCTTTTTGCACAAAAACGATTTACCCCAAAATCTAAATTTGGGAGACTGCATTGCTATTGATACGGAGACTTTGGGACTAAATCCAATTCGAGACAGGCTGTGTCTTATGCAAATTTCATCTGGGAATGGAGAGGCTCATTTGATACAATTTGATGGTGATAATTACGAGGCGCCTGTACTATGCCAACTACTATCAAACATAGAAATAGCAAAGATCTTCCATTTTGCTCGCTTTGACCTAGCCGTGATAAAACACTATCTACAAATTAGCTGTGGTCCGGTTTTTTGTACCAAAATTGCCTCACTATTGACTAGAACTTATACCGACAAACATGGTCTGCGTGATTTATGTGGGGAATTATTGGGTATAGAAATCTCAAAAGAGCAACAGCAAACAGACTGGGCAGCGGAGAAACTAAGTGAAGACCAAAAATATTATGCTGCAACCGATGTTTTATATCTTCACAAGCTAAAGGATATCCTATCGAAGCGCCTTATTAGAGAGAACAGATGGCATTTAGCAGAAGCCAGCTTTAACTATTTACCTGTCAGAGTAGAGCTCGACCTCTCGGGCTGGTCCGAAAGGGATATTTTTTCCCATTCATAACTTTTTTACTTCGGAACAAATTGAACTTAAACTTTGCTATAGTATACATTCGGGCACTTTAAGTGTTATAAAAAAGAGTAATAATTCTTAAATACTATATTTTTCGAATTAGTGTTGTAGGACGGGGGAAGTAGAAAATATTAGGGTATTAGGAGACCTTATACATGGTTAGCATACCGATAGAAAGAGATTTAGAAGAAGCAAAAAGGGTTTTGAGTAATGAAAGTAATGCCATAAAACAACTAGCTAAGTCTCTTGGAAAAAACTATGTCGACGCTATTGATAAACTTGATAATGTAAAGGGACGTGTAATATTTACTGGAATTGGGAAAAGTGGCCACGTGGCCAGAAAAATGGCATCAACTTTTTCTTCGACAGGAGTACCGTCCTATTTTGTGCACCCGTCGGAAGCAAGCCACGGCGACCTCGGTATAATAGATCATTCTGATGCTGTTGTTGTTATTAGCAACTCTGGGGAAACTCCTGAAATATCTGACTTGGTTGAGTATACTAAAAGGCACAAAATACCTCTTATCACAATTACATCTAATTTGGATAGTCTGATTGCAGAGCAGTCAGATATTGCCCTACTACTGCCCAAAGTTAAGGAGGCATGCCCAATGGGGCTTGCACCTACTACTACCACAACCATGACAATGGCCCTCGGTGATGCCATGGCTATCAACTTGATGACTCGACGAAATTTCAGCGCAAACGACTTTAAACTAAGGCACCCGGGTGGAAAACTTGGAAAACAGTTATTAAAAGTATCTGATATAATGCACAAAGAAGATGAAGTGCCAGTCACAAAAAAAGACTCACTGATGTCGGATGTGATTATCCAGATGACCACTAAAAGTTTTGGTTGCGTAGCTGTTCTTGACGAAAGAAAACTACTAGCAGGAATAATTACAGATGGTGACCTGCGGAGGCATATGTCTGATAAACTTTTGCAACAATTAGCTGAAGACGTTATGACACCTGGGCCCAAAAGCATTCGCCCCATTGCCCTTGCCAGCGAGGCCGTAGCAGTTATGAATGAACTAGAGATAACTAACCTTTTTGTTACAGAAAAAAAATCTGTGGTTGGAATAATCCATATTCACGATTGTCTTAGGGCCGGAATAGAATAGTTTATATTGTAACAAATACTAAATATTAGAATTAGTTTAGGTAAATGGATAATTACGAACAAGCAATAAGCGATCCGACTTCAGCTGTTCCTGCAATGAAGGGCAGGCAATACAGTCGGTTTGTTTCTGTAATGAAATACTTTTTGCCATTGATCGCAGCTGTAATTGGCGGTTTAGTTATATTTTTACCAATGTTAAAGGTTGAAAATTCAGCATTTTCTATAAACATCTCGGACGTCAAATCTCGAGATGGTGATAGTTTAAGTATTGTGAATGCTAAGTTTATTGGAGCTGATAATAAAAAACAGCCTTTTTCTATAACTGCTGATCTTGCTAGAAATGTATTGAAAGGAACAGAACAAATCCAACTCGAAATGCCAAAAGCTGACATAGCTATTAACGAGGGTGGTTGGCTGGTTCTTTCCGCAAAGTCAGGGCTTTATGACCAAAAAAAGAAATCTTTAAATCTTACCGGCAATGTAAATCTTTTCCATGACTCTGGTTATGAGTTCACAACTACTGATGCGCAAATTAACCTCAAAAATGGTATTGCTCTCAGCAATTCCCCAGTCAATGGGCAAGGTCCGTTTGGAGAATTAATGTCACAGGGTATAAGAATCGAGGAAAAAGGTAAGCGTATTTTTTTCTCTGGAAAAACTAAACTAATCATGTCGCCGAAAGCCTTTAAAGAATGAATATGAAAATATATAAATTAATAAAAGGCTTAGCTCTATACCAATTACTTGCGTTTTTATTTTTTCTAATTTCCAATTTGTTCATACCAGTTAATGTAGTTGGGCAGGGGTTATCTTTATCGAACAACTCAAAAAATACGCCAATAGAAATTTTAGCTGACGAGGGTATTGAGTGGCAAAAGGAAAAGGAACTGCTCGTAGCGACTGGCAATGCCAAAGCTTCTAGGGACGGTGTAACAGTTGAAGCAGAGATAATACGCGCATTCTATCGAAAAAAAACCAAAGGAGGGGCTGATCTTTATAGAATTGATGCTGCAGGCGGGGTAAAAGTTTATTCAAGCAAGGAGTCAATTGTTGGACAAACAGCCATTTTAAATTTGGATAAGGCAATTTTCCTCATCAAAGGTACACAAGTAAAATATTCCTCTATGGACGGAAAAATAACAGCTGATAGGCAGATGGAATATTGGGAGCGCCAAAACATGGCTATAGCAAGAGGAAATGCAGTGGCCACACAACGGGGCAAAACGATAAAAGCTGATGTCTTAAAAGCAAGGTTTATAAAAAATAATAAAGGTGAGCAGAAGGTAGATATAATAGAAGCTTTTGATAATGTGTTTATAATTAATGGTAAGGATCGCTTAAGAGCTGACCGGGGCATATATCGTGTTAGACTAGGTAAAGCCAAACTAACGAGAAATGTGACAATAGTTCGTGGTGAAAATGTTCTAAGAGGGGACCAAGCAGAAGTTAACCTTAACACGGGCGTTAGTAAGCTATTAACCCTAAACAATATAAACTCTAAGAAAACAAAGAGGGTTAGAGGACTTATATTTCCTAAAACCCAATAGGTAAGAGTAATAATTATAAAGGAAATTTCTTGATTGTTCGGCTAATCTGAACTGGAATACAATAATTGAGTTCCAGACAATTTTTAATTAGATTTTACTCTGGATCTTTAGGTGATAAACTTTTAGTAAATAAATATTGGAAAAAACTGGCGTGGATCACTCAAAAACTAATGTCTTATCTTATCCTTCCAGTGGTTTAACGGTAACCAATCTTGGAAAACAGTATGGTGGTAGGCCCGTAGTGCGCGGAGTTTCGCTGTCACTCCAAAAAGGAGAAGTAGTGGCACTTTTAGGTCCAAACGGAGCGGGAAAGACAACTTGCTTTTATATCATAACAGGCCTGATTAGCCCTGATTATGGGACCATAGTAATGAATGGACAGGATATAACAGACCTACCCATGTATCGACGAGCAAGACAGGGGCTAGGTTACCTTCCCCAGGAAGCCTCCATTTTCAGGGGCCTTAATGTCGAAAATAATATTAGGACGATTTTAGAGACCGTTGAGCCCTCTCGGGAGCGGAGGGAAACCCAATTGGAAGCACTTTTGGCCGAATTTTCAATTTCACATCTTAGACGAACTTCCGCTCTGGCGTTATCCGGTGGAGAGAGAAGAAGGGTCGAAATCGCACGGGCTTTAGCATCTCGGCCTAGTTTTGTATTGTTAGATGAGCCACTAGCTGGGATAGACCCTATAGCAGTCAGCGACATTAGAGGACTAATTAGGCATTTAAGTGAACGTGGTATAGGTGTTCTTATAACAGAACATAATGTAAGAGATACATTAGAAATAGTTGATAGGGCATATATAATACACGATGGGACAGTTTTCATGGACGGTTCCCCAGCAGATATTGTTGCTAATGACGACGTTCGAAGAGTTTATTTAGGTGAACAGTTCAAGTACTAGCCTAACTAGCGAGAGTAACTAATGACTATTACTCCACGAATAGAGTTGCGGACTGGACAGTCATTAATCATGACACCTCAAATGCAACAGGCTATTAAACTACTTCAATTATCAAATGTTGAGCTCAAAGAGTTTGTAGAAACTGAGCTAATAGAAAATCCATTGCTTGATCGGGATGAAGGAAAAGAAAATCTAGATGAAAATATGGAAAGAGAGCATGGTGGAGAAGACGAAGGACTAGCAGAAAATATCGATACAGAGCACCTGGAGGTTGAGAGCGAAAAAGATTTTGTCAGCGATAATGTTGAACAAAAATTACAAGAAAATGAGGTAAGCTCTCTTGATGTTGATGACTTTGGAAATGTTTGGGATGTTGAAGATACTTTCCAAAACAAAAATATCTCTCCTAATTCTCTTTCTGATAGAAGCAACCAAATAAACAACTTTACTGAGTACCCTTATTCAATTGAGCAAACTATAAAACAAGAAATTTCTTTAAGAGAACACCTGCTCAACCAAATCCAGCTGGAAATAAAGGATCACACAGACCGAAAAATTGCTATATTTTTAACTAGCTACTTGGATGAGAATGGTCGAATCTCTGAAGATCTGTCTGAACTAGGTTCTCAAATTGGGTGCGATGAGAAAAAAATTGAAACAATTCTTTTGACTTTGCAGGAATTTGATCCAGCAGGTATTTTTGCTAGAACACTCAGTGAATGTTGGGCAATTCAGTTAAGGGATAAAGACCGTCTAGATCCAGCGATGGAAACTCTACTTAACAATATCGAGCTACTTAAAGTACACGATTACAAACAGCTATCTCAATTATGTAAAGTTAGTGTTGAGGATATAAGGGATATGATCAGTGAAATCTGGTCGTTAAATCATAATCCAGTAGAACTGTTCAATGATCCAATTATTCAACCCGTTGCTGTAGATGTTTTGATGAGACAGACTGGTAATAAAAACTTTGTTGTTGAACTTAACAGTAGCGAGTTACCGAAGGTCTTGTTCAACAATGACTACTATGTGGAAATTTGCCAAAATCTAAAAACTTCGGAAGAAAAGAAATACGTAGCAGAAAAATACCAATGTGCTAACTGGCTTATCAAATCACTACATCAAAGAGCTACTACTATATTAAAAGTTGCTACTGCAATTGTTTTAAAACAGAATGCTTTTTTTGAACATGGTATAGAACATTTAATACCACTAGCCCTGAAGGATATAGCTGAAGATGTAGAGATGCACGAAAGTACCATCAGCCGGGTAACTACAAACAAGTACATTGATACTCCGAGGGGTATTTTTGAATTAAAATATTTTTTCTCCTCTGCACTTGATTCCGTGGATGGTGACAACTCCCTTTCCTCTGAGGCAGTAAAACATCAAATTAAGAAGCTTATTGAGAATGAAAATATGGACTCGATCCTCTCGGACGATAAATTAGTCAATATTTTACATAGGAATGGGGTGCAAATTGCTAGGCGAACAATCGCAAAGTATCGGGAGTCTATGAAAATTCCATCCTCGGTAGATAGGCGGCGGGCAAAAAGAATGATTTTTTAATTGAGATAATCTGTAAATTAATGGTCTTGACTAAATCAGTCATCCCTTCTAATTTCCGATCCGCCTTAATTAGTAGCCAATTACTATTGTTTTGATGCACGTATAGCTTTCATTGGTATTAAATATTTTTGATATGGAAATAGATAGTTTTATAGATCAAGATTCTATACTACTCGATCTTAAAAGTTCTAGTAAACGTCAGGCTCTGATGGAATTATCCAAACGTATGGCGGAAACTAAGAATTTATCTGAACGGGAAATCTTTGATGTTCTACTCGAAAGGGAAAAACTTGGTTCCACAGGTATTGGCCAGGGTATTGCCATACCTCACGGAAAATTAAAGGGCTTAGATAAGATCTCTGGCTGTTTCGTAAGACTCAACAAAGCAATAGATTTCGAGTCTATAGATAAAAAGCCTGTAGATCTTATTTTTCTCCTTCTGGCCCCCGAAGACTCTGGTGTGCAGCACCTTAAAGCCTTAGCGCTAATGTCCCGTATAATGGGAAATAAGAGTTTTTGTAATAAATTAAGGTCTTCAGAGTCGGCAGAATCTATATTTTCACTATTAACAAAAAAACAAGGCTCAAAAGCTGCCTAAAAACATAAAATAGATCCACTGTTAAAAATAGCTAACGCATGCGTTAAACTTTATCAAAAAACGCTAAATTGTATACAATCGTATAATATTATTTGCGGCTAGGCTCAATCTCAATAGTGGTAGTAGAAGAGTTCGCCTGGTCCCCAGACTCAATATTTATTTTAGTTATTTTTGGTTCAGGTATGGGGCGACGCAAATCAAGATGCAAGAGGCCATCTGATAGTTTTGCTCCAACCACTTGTATTCCCTCCGCTATGACGAAACTTCTCTGAAACTGCCGAGAAGCAATGCCCCTATGAATATAAACGCGACTATCCGGTTCTTCAGATTGCCTACCCCTAATTACTAATTGATTGTCTTCTATTTCGACCTCTAGGTCAGCTATCTTAAACCCCGCAACAGCGAGAGTAATTCTTATATCTTCTTCACTTAGTTGCTCTATATTATAGGGAGGATAACCCTCTGATGATGCCTTAGCTCTATCAAGGACACGCTCAAAGTGATCGAAACCCAACAACAATGGACTATCAAAAACTGATAATCTTGACATAGCAGTTAACTCCCACCTGCTTCCAGTTTAACACTTACTGCTTATTCTGTAGCTATCACAGCGAATTTCACAGATCATCAGCTAATGCCCAACCTAGACTAGTTAAAAAAAATTTTGGTTTCAGTCAAGATGAGATATCAATAGATAATTAATCAAATAGACTAAATTTGCGTTAATTACTAAGGTCCCTCGCTTCATCAACCAACATTATAGGTATTCCATCCCTAATCGGATACGCAAGTTTGGCTTCTTTACTAATTAATTCATTGTTCTCTTTATCATACTCTAAAGGCCCCTTGGTTAAAGGACATACCAACAGTTCTAGTAGATTAGTAGATAATTCTGTTTCGCTCATTTTAAATTTCTCCACCTATGCAAAATAAATTAATTCCTATTTGGGCTACTTATATCGGCATGTATAGACATTTTCATGAGAGCACCAATAATTTCTAACATTTCATCAAAATTCTTCGCCTCCATCAGTGCTTGTTTCTCTCCGGTTTCAAAGGGACACAACATAGCTAAATTCGCCAAAAGCTTTTTATCTCCAATTTGATCTAAAGCACCAATATCTATATTTAAATTTTCAGAATCAAAATATTTTTTAACCAATTCTCCAAATTCTTGTCTTTCTATAAAACCCTCTCGGTCTTCCATGTCAGCCTTATATTTATCAAAACTCACATTAAATCTTCTATAACCATTCCTTATTTCTAACTCTTTTAGAAGGTTAAAACGGCATGATCCGTCTAAAGTAATCAAAAGTCTCCCATCAGAAGATTCAGTGAAAGAAACTATCCTGCCAACGCATCCTGTATTAAAAACTTCCGCCTTATCTGCAACTAATTCTTTTGCATCCATTCTTGTTTGAACAACACCTATTAATCTTTGCTCCGAAAGTGAATCCAAAATCATGCTAATATATCTAGGTTCGAAGATGTTTAATGGCAATCTTCCGCCAGG
>CETB01086159.1_pt1 | contig 10058 bp, 7 predicted proteins | sample 356381 | NCBI WGS metagenome assembly CETB01 (sample SAMEA2622545, study PRJEB7988) | marine metagenome | biome: marine biome (ENVO:00000447); feature: deep chlorophyll maximum layer (ENVO:xxxxxxxx); material: "saline water (ENVO:00002010), including plankton (ENVO:xxxxxxxx)" | depth 155 m | reverse complement strand
AATCCATTGGTCGGAGGTTCGAGTCCTCCCGGGCCCACCATCTTTTTAAAATTGATAAAAAAGTTTCATTTTAGTCGCATAAGACAATTTTTTTTCTAGTAAAATTGTTTCTATAATGCATAAGTTTTTTTATTTATTTATCTTCTTTTTTTCTGTCTACATAATATCTCATCCAGATACATCTATCAAAAAGTATCCCAATGAAATGGCACACATTCCAACACCATTGCCTGATAGAGTTGTTTTAACTTGGAATGATGATCCTGCAACTACACAGGCAGTTAGTTGGCGAACAGATGTGTCTGTTAAAGCTGGGCTGGCTGAGCTTGCTATTGCAAATGCAAATGGAAGAGCACTAAGGCCAGATGAATTCAAAGCAGAAACAAGCTATTTCAAAAGTGATATTAATGAGGCTCATTACCATAGTGTTACTTTCAAAAATCTTCAACCTAATACCTTATATGCGTATCGAGTAGGAGATGGAATAAATTGGACGGAGTATTATCATTTTAAAACTGCAAGCTCTCAAGAAGAGCCCTTCAGTTTTATTTATTTTGGCGATGCACAAAATGAAGTGAGAACTCACTGGTCAAGAGTTTTCAGGGAGGCATTTCGTGATGCTCCAAGAGCTGCATTTACATTACACGCTGGTGATTTAATTGACGAACATAATATGGATTCACAATGGGGAGAATGGCACCAAGGACCTGACTGGGTTAACGGAACTATTCCAGTTATTGCAACGCCAGGCAATCACGAATATCAAAAAGATTATGAGACCAAAAGAATATGGACAAACAATGAAGGTCAGCCCATCAATATTGATATTGAGTCCGTAAATAATGATAACCCAGAAATTTTTATTGTAGATATTGAAGATTTTGAGGGTAAAACAGGAACAATACATGTAAAAGATTCCGGAGAAATAATAGATGCTAACGAAGGCATTGAATTGATTACTGGGTTTAAAAAAGAAGAGCTCATCAATAAATCTATCTTGGGGGGCAAAGCTCCTTTATATGACCGTCTACGAAACCCTGATAGTATTGAAAAAGTTAGCAGTCATTGGAGGCCACAATTTTCCTTCCCAATCCAAGATGTCCCCAATAAGAGACTTAAGGAAACTCTATATTATCTTGATTATCAAGGCGTCCGATTTGTTTCACTTGACTCAAATATTGAGATTAAAGCCCAAGTAGATTGGCTTAGAAAAGTTCTAGAAGAAAATGAAAATCGTTGGACAATAATTACATTCCATCATCCGCTTTATTCGCCTGCGTCAGACCGTGATAATTTTGAAATGCGTCAATTATGGAAACCCTTGCTTGACGAATTTAAGGTTGACCTCGTTTTAAGTGGACATGATCATGCTTATTCTCGAACTGGACTAATTGATACAAAAAAAATTGAAAATGTTCCGACAGGCTATCAACAAGCTTATGATCCAGAAATTGGAACAGTGCATGTAGTTTCAGTCAGCGGACCAAAAATGTATAAGATCACAAAAGGTGCATACGCAAAAAAACTTGCAGAGAATACACAGCTCTATCAAATTATAGACATTAACAGTGACAATCTAAGGTTCCGTGCCTATACGGCAACAGGAAAGCTATTCGACGAATTTCTTCTACAAAAACGCAAAGGCAAACCAAACTTATTGACTGAAACTAATTCTTAAGGAATACACTGCTTGAGCAATTTTTAATTAACAAGAGCCCTCATAATCCATTAAATTTTATCTCACCCTAGCAAATACACCATTGGTTCCATCTTTATATAGGATCAAGACATCATAAGGCATAACACGATTGCCAACTTCCATACCAGGCGAGCCTACAGGCATTCCTGGAACAGATAGACCAATAGCATTTGGATGATCTTCAGAGAGAAATTGATCTATATATTTGCTTGGTATATGACCCTCAAAAACATAACCATTTGAGGATATGGCCGTATGGCAAGATCTATATTGGGGTTGAATATCATATTTTTTTTTAATATCTTCAAGATTGTCATGATCTTGAGTTTTTGTTCTCAAACCATTATTTTCTAGATGTTCGATCCACATCTTGCAACAACCGCATGTTGGAGTCTTATGAACTAATAGCGAGATATCAGTAGTTTTATTTAAACTTTTGGACTCGGGTGAAAATATTGATATTGCTAAAAAACAAAATATTGAAAATATAAATTTTTTTTTCATGTTTATAAATTTTCTTTAAGAAATAATACAACTGCTTGTTGATATATGTCACGATTTTCCTTTTTGCGATAACCATGACCCTCATTAAGAGCATTCATATACCAAACTTTTTTACCACTTTCCCTAAGAGATTTAACAATTTGTTCAGCTTCGGTAACAGGAACTCTTGGATCATTTTGTCCTTGCACCACAAACATAGGTACCGTGATTTGCTCTACATTATTATTAGGACTGATTCTTTGAAGAAATTTTTCCATGTCGGGATCACGTTCGTCTCCATATTCAACTCTTCTTAGATCTCGTCTGTAATCTTTTGTATTTTTTAAAAAAGTCACAAAATTTGAAATACCTACAATATCAACCGCAGCTTTTAATCTATCGCTATAATAAACTGCGCTAGCTAGGACCATGTAGCCACCATATGAACCACCATATACAGCTACTCTTTTGTGATCTAAATTTGATTGTGTTTTAATCCAGTCAAGCAAAGCTCCGATATCTTTCACTGAGTCTTCTCTCCTAAAACCATTATCTAATGATAAGTACTCCTTACCATACCCATCACTACCTCTTACATTTGGAGTTATAACTGCCGCTCCAAAATTATTCATCCATAGTTGAAATGTACTGCTAAAACTTGGTCTTGCTTGACTCTCTGGGCCACCGTGTATGTAAATAATTACGGGCTGCGGACTCAGAGACTGTTTGGCATAAACGAAGGCAGGAATTTCTTTTCCATCGAATGATGGATATGTGATCAATTCAGGTTTAACGAATTTTGATGTATCTAAACCTCCAACCTCAGAGTAAGTCCATCTAGTCAGCTTGCCGTATTTCAATGCTTCTGAGTTTAAGTCTAAAACATATGAATCTGATGGGCTTTGATAGGTATTCAATGTCAGGCCTAGACTCATGTTATCTTTACTAAATTGCATCCCACCTACAAGCCCAATAGGCAATGAAACTACCTTATTAAATTTAAATGAGTCCGTATCTAACAAGTATAGAGCACTGTATCCATTTTCGTTTACAGTAAATGCAGCCTTATTTCCATCATCGCTTATAGAAAATCCATCAATGTCCCAAGGAATTTCCTTAGAGATTATTGTCACTTCTGATGTCTTGATGTCGTGATAAGCAAGTTGATTGAATTCTCCATATTGGTTGGTAATAAAAAAAATTCCCTTATCATTTTTGCTAAAGGCAAGGGCAGAATTAACATAGGATTGATCTGGTTCTCCTAATACCAATGTTTTTTCCTTTGTTTTGACATCGACGATGTAAGCTTTTGAGTTAGCAATTGAAATATAATTTTGAATTAGTACCTTAGTATCGTCTTGAGTCCAATCTGCGGCTCCCCACCAAGTACCGTCTTGCGATTCTAAAATCATCTCACTTTTTTGATTATCATCGACCGACATAATCCATACATCATTAGAGCTACCATTTCTTCTTGTGCTTTGGAACGCTATCAATTCTCCCAGATTGCTCCATAAGGGACCTCCATTGCGTGAGAAGCCATCAGTTAAAAGTTTCACAGAGGAGGAATTTGGATCCAGAAGATATATTTGAGCATTTTCAGTTCCACCCTTATCCATGGTAAAGGCTATGGAAGATTGAGTTGGATGCATGGACACAGATCCAATCGGCTCCTGAAAATAGGTAATCTGACTTCTCATAGCGCCCGGACTTTTAACAAGGTGAAGCTGACTTACATTTCCAAATCTTGTAGATATATATAATCCTTCTTCGTGGTGATTGAAACCTCTAAATGCAGCAGATCTTACATTTTGAAATTTTGATAAATCCTCTTTAATCGATTCAGGTATAAGAGGAATATCTTCCAGAATTAGATTTCCATTGTTTTCTATTCTTATTTCTTGACTTTCTAAACCTGTTATTGAACTTGTAATTACTAATGTAAAAAAGATTTTTTTCATCTTTAAAATTAATTGAATATCCTTCTTAAAAACATCTATGGCACGATTACCGCTTTAGTTTCAAGGCATTCTTCGAGCCCATGTACGCCATGTTCTCTGCCATTACCAGATGATTTGTAACCTCCAAAAGGAGCGCCAGTACCTCTAGCACCTCCATTAATAATAATTTGTCCGGCTCTAATCTTCCTTGCGACTTGATTTGCATGTTCTGGCTCGCCTTGAACATATCCAGCTAGCCCATATTCAGTATCATTTGCAATCTTAATTGCTTCTTCTTCAGTTTCATACTTTAAGATGGATAAAACAGGTCCAAAAATCTCTTCTTTTGCAATAGTCATCTCATTGGTAACGTTTGCAAATACTGTGGGTTTAACATAAAAGCCTTTTTCATAACCCTCAGGTTTTTCAACTCCCCCAGCAACTAAATCTGCACCTTCCGCAATCCCAATCTCAATCATTTTTAAAATTTTTTCATATTGTAGTTTGTTTGCTATGGGTCCAATCCTAAATTCTCCTTGAGGATCACCAACAGAAGTACTATTTGCAGTTTGTACAGCAACTTCAACAGCTTTGGCATAATTTTTTTTAGAAACAAGCATTTTTGTTGGAGCATTACATGACTGCCCTGAATTTAAAAAACAATGTCCGGCACCGCCCTTCACAGACTTTTCAAGGTCAGCAACATCATCAAGAATAATATTTGATGATTTGCCACCAAGTTCTTGGTGAACTCTTTTCACCGAAACTGCCGATGCTTGCGCTACCGCTATGCCTGCTTCAGTTGAGCCAGTAAAAGACATCATGGCTATATCTGGATGATCTGACAAAGCAGCTCCAACTTCAGGACCATATCCATTTACTACATTAAAAACACCAGGAGGCACTCCTGCTCCATCAAAAATTTCTGCAAGAAGCAAAGCACAATATGGAGAAATTTCACTTGGTTTTAATACCATGGAGCAACCAGCCGCAATTGCAGCAGAAGCCTTTGTTGTTATTTGATTCATGGGCCAATTCCAAGGCGTTATCATACCTATTACTCCAATGGGCTCTCTTATTAATGTGTAATCACTTTCTTTTTTTTCAAATTCATATTCATTGAGGGCATCTAAAGTTTCGTGCAAGTTCTTAATTCCAGTAGATGCTTGCGCTTTTTCTGAAAGCCAAAGTGGAGCACCCATTTCCTCTGTAATAGTTTGTACAAGATCGTCATATCTCCTTTTATATTCAGCAATAATATTATTTATAATCTCAATGCGATTTTCCTTAGGAGTAAATTGATATGTTTTAAACGCTTCCTTAGCAGCCAATACTGCTTTATTTATGTCATCTTTTGTCCCCGCAGCAACATGCCCAATAAGCTCCTCATTTGCAGGATTAATTACTTCAATTTTTTCATTTGATTCTGAACTAACCCAAGCACCGTTTATGTAAAACTTCAGTTTATCTTTCATGTTTTATCCTATCTAATTAATTTGAAACTTTTTCTTTAAACTCTTAATGTTTTCAGATTGTTTTACTTCTTTGGTTTGAAAAAATAATTCATGATTTTCTTCAAGAGTATCAAGATCGTAGAGATAGTTAACCATAATGCCTTTTGATTGATTTATTCCTTTTACAGATAAATCAGCATTTAAATTAATTCTTTCTAAAATTGCGCCGTTACCTAAATGGAATTTAGCCACTGGATCATTTGGCAACCCATCCTTTGAATCAGGCTCTAGAAAATAAATTATTGCTTGCCTCATCAGATCATCTTGATCACCACTTGAAGTGATAGATTTTTTTTCAAGCCATTTTGCAAAACCTGGAACAGGAGAGAGTGTAGTAAATGTTTCAAGCCCTTCATTTTCTTGTTTAAGTTTATTTGCAACCTTTTTAATTAAGAAATTACCAAATGAAATTCCAGAAAGACCTTCCTGACAATTTGATATTGAGTAAAAAACTGCTGTATTTATATCTTGATCGAGAGTTACAGATCTATCAATTTTAATAATTTCACTGATTGAATCTGGCATTTTACTTGTTAATGCAACTTCAACAAAAATAAGTGGCTCATTCGGCATTAATGGATGAAAAAAGGCAAAACATTTTCTGTCTTTTGGAGCCAGCCTTGCTCTAAGATCATCCCAAGAGTTGATCTCGTGAACTGCTTCATATGCAATTATTTTTTCTAAAATATCAGCAGGAGTTGACCAATCAATATTTTCTAAAACTAAAAATGATGGATTGAACCAATATTTAAAGCATATCAAAAGACTTCTATCAAAAAATTGTAAATTTGGATTATCCTTTTTCAGAGACCTAATTCTTTCTCGCAGTTTAACAAGCCTAATAGTGCCCTCAGGTATTGAATTTAATCTTCTAAAAAGTTCTCTCCATCTAGGTTCGGAAAGTTGAGAAATTATCTCAAGATTATTTTGAGTTTTATTTTTAGCATATTCATTGGTTGCTCTTAAAAGAGCCTTGCTATCAATATCATAGTTTTCTAGAACATTATCAAAGAACTTAATAAATTCGTCATCATTTAAATCATCGATAAGATTACAAAGGTGTTCTGCAAATACAAGGGATGATACTTCACCACTTTTAGACATGACTGATTCAAGGGCTTTATCAATGTCTTTATGTAGAACACCAAAACTTTTAGACCGAAAATATCCGATCTTTTGAGATCGACCCATGATTGAAGAAATTAAATTTTGAAAAAAGTTCATTTGAGGCTAGAAATTTATCATATTCTGCAGAATTAATAAATTGACTTCTTAATTTCTTATCAAAGCTTATTCTGTAATCTTTTGAAGCCATTTTTATTTTTATAAAGATGAAAAATAAGTGCATGAAAATGTTTTTTGTGTAAATATTGCAATATGTAATATTCTTATCAGAATCTTAGAAATATACATCAAAAATTTAAGGGGTTTTTTTGAAAACAGATATAGAAATTGCAAGACAAGCAATGCCAAAAAAAATTGAGGAAATTGCCTCTGATATCGGTATAGGTGATGAATATTTAGAGCAATATGGCAAATTTAAAGGCAAAGTTAATCTTTCTATTAATTATGAGCAACTCGAAGAGAAAGATAACGGAAAGTTGATTTTAGTTACAGCAATATCTCCAACGCCTGCCGGAGAAGGAAAAACTACAACCAGTGTTGGGCTTGTCGATGGGCTTTGTCATATTGGAAAGAAGGCAATGATTTGCCTTAGGGAACCAAGCTTGGGCCCTTGTTTTGGAATGAAAGGAGGTGCTGCTGGCGGTGGTTATGCACAAGTAATTCCAATGACAGACATTAATTTACATTTCACAGGAGACTTTCATGCCATTGGAGCGGCTCATAATCTTCTTTCAGCGTTGATTGATAATCATATTCACTGGGAGAATCAGCTTGATATTGATCCTAGAAGAATTACTTGGAAGAGAGTTGTAGATATGAACGATAGATCATTGCGTGAAATCACTTGTGGTCTTGGAGGAACCGGCAATGGCATACCTAGACAAAGTGGGTTTGACATAACGGTTGCTTCAGAAATTATGGCAGTGTTTTGTTTAGCTTCAGACCCCGATGATCTTAAGAAACGAATTGGAAATATAGTTATAGGTTACACAAGATCAAATAAACCAGTAAAAGCAAAACAGTTGAAAGCTGATGGAGCAATCTCAGCATTGTTACAAGATGCATTTCGACCTAATTTAGTTCAAACGCTTGAGAATAATCCTGCTTTTATTCATGGGGGCCCCTTTGCGAATATCGCTCATGGATGTAATTCTGTTGTTGCAACAAAAACAGCTTTAAAACTTGCAGACTATGTTGTAACTGAGGCAGGATTTGGAGCTGATCTTGGTGCAGAAAAATTTTTTGATATTAAGTGTAGAAAATCCGGATTAAAGCCAGATGCAGTTGTATTAGTTGCAACTACAAAAGCACTAAAAATGCACGGCGGTGTTAAAAAAGATGAGCTTGAAAAAGAAGATGTTGATGCAGTGAAAATTGGTTGTAAAAATCTTGAGAGACACATTGAAAATATTGGAAAATTTGGTGTACCTGTTATCGTTGGGATCAATGATTATGTCACTGATACAAAAAATGAACATGACGCCATTATAGAGTTTTGTAAAAACATTGGTGTTGAGTGCAGCATTTCCTCTCATTGGGAGAAGGGTGGCAAGGGTGCTGCCGGTCTTGCAGAAGAAGTTGCAAAATTAGCTGATTCTGGTTCCTCTAAATTTAAAACTTTGTACGATAATAAGCTGTCTCTTTGGGACAAAACCAACTGTATTGCTCAAAATATTTATGGTGCCTCTGAAATAATCGCAGACAAGAAAGTTAGAAATCAATTCAAAAAATTGGAAGAGGATGGATTTGGAGATTACCCAATTTGTATGGCTAAGACTCAATACAGTTTTTCAACTGATCCATTGCTTATGGGTGCTCCATCAGGTCATGATGTGCCAATTAAAGAAGTTAGATTATCTGCAGGTGCAGAATTTATAGTTGTTGTTTGCGGAGATATCATGACCATGCCTGGATTACCAAGAATTCCTGCTGCTGAAAACATAGATGTTGATAAGGATGGGCTGATACAGGGGCTATTTTAAAATTTAAATTTAAGAGGAGAGAAAAATGAAAGTATTATGTATCTTATATGATGACCCTAAAGATGGAATGCCTACAAGCTATCCATTAAAAGAGATTCCTAAACTTGATAAATATCCTGATGGAATGACATTACCTAGTCCAAAGGGGAGAGATTTTACTCCAGGAGAATTACTCGGATGTGTATCTGGTGAGTTGGGTTTAAGAAAATTCTTGGAGGAAAATGGTCACACGCTTGTTGTTACTTCTGATAAAGATGCCGATGGCTGTGTTGCAGATCAGGAATTAATTGATGCTGATGTTGTAATTTCTCAACCATTTTGGCCTTATTACCTCACAAGAAAAAGAATTGAAAGCGCACCAAATCTTAAAATGGCGATTACTGCTGGCATAGGCTCAGATCATGTAGATCTTCAAGCAGCAATGGATAACAAAGTTGATGTTGTTGAAGTAACTTATTGTAATTCAAGGTCGGTTGCAGAACACATAGTAATGATGATTCTATCCTTAGTTCGAGATTATCATAATCAACATAAAATAGTTAACGATGGTGGCTGGCATATAGCAGATGCTGTAAAGAGATCCTATGATGTAGAGGGTATGCATGTAGGCACAATTGCAGCTGGAAGAATTGGATATGATATGCTCAGAAAGATGCATCCATTTGATGTTCATCTTCACTATTTTGATAAACATAGATTAAGTCAAGAGCAGGAGGAAGCACTTAATCTAACCTATCATGATTCGGTAGAATCCTTGGTTGCCTCTTGTGATGTCATAAATATTAGTTGTCCGTTACATCCCGAAACTGAACATTTATTTAATGATGATTTAATAGCTAAATGTAAAAAAGGTGCATATATAATTAATACAGCAAGGGGAAAAATTTGTGATAAAGATGCAATTGTAAGAGCATTAGAGTCTGGGCAATTAAGTGGATATGCAGGCGATGTTTGGTTCCCTCAACCAGCACCCAACAATCATGTTTGGAGAAAAATGCCACATCATGGAATGACACCTCACACTTCTGGTACCTCATTATCGGCACAGACAAGATATGCAGATGGCGTGAGAGAAATATTAGAGTGTTTTTTTGATGGAGAGGAAATCAGAAATCAGTACTTAATTGTTCAGGACGGTGATCTTGCTGGCATGGGAGCACATTCATACACTAAAGGCACCTCAACGGGTGGATCTGAAGAGGCAACTAAGTTTAAAAAATAAATATAAGATTTTATCGCAATCAAACAAACGAATTTGGTTGCCTTGAAAAAATTCACTCAATCATTGGAATAAAATGTTCTAAATGATAATGAG
>CETB01036730.1_pt1 | contig 10062 bp, 11 predicted proteins | sample 356381 | NCBI WGS metagenome assembly CETB01 (sample SAMEA2622545, study PRJEB7988) | marine metagenome | biome: marine biome (ENVO:00000447); feature: deep chlorophyll maximum layer (ENVO:xxxxxxxx); material: "saline water (ENVO:00002010), including plankton (ENVO:xxxxxxxx)" | depth 155 m | reverse complement strand
AAGACCCAACCCACTGGACCCAAGTCGATCGAAAGTGAATCCCAACGTGTAAAAGAAACTTCGGTATGTACGTTGGTGCTTGTAACCATTGCTATAGAAAACCCAAAAGCAACGAAAAGCAAACCGATGACTTTTGTACCTTTCTTTAAACCAAGGTTTCGCTCGTTCGAGACTTTCAACCAATCATCTAAGAAACCAACAATACTTGCACCAAGAATCGCAGCCATTACAAGCAGACCTGAACGCGTATAGATTCCGTTATACAAGTCTGAAATCACATAGGCTATCGTCCCACCGAGAACAACGGCTATACCCCCCATAGTAGGTGTTCCCGCTTTGGTGATATGACCTCCTGGACCATCTTCGCGAATAGGCTGCCCGATTTTTCTGCTCGTCAACCAACGAATCAAGTACCGCGTCCCGAAAAGAGATATGCCGACTGAAATCGTAACTGCAAATAAAAGGCGAATCATCCTTTGACCCCCTGAAGAGCTCTCTCAGCAATAACCCTGTCATCAAAGGGCTTAACTTTACCGCAGATCTCTTGTGTGGTTTCGGCGCCTTTGCCAGCGATCACGATAACTCCGCCTTCACCTGAAGATTGTATTGCGAGCTGAATAGCTGCCTCTCTGTCTTCTTCCACAATTACCGGACTTGGGTCAATGAAGCCAGTCATAGTTTGGTCAATGATCTTACGAGGATCTTCATAACGAGGATTGTCGGAAGTGACGATCACTCGATCGGCGTGGATTTCGGCCGCTCGAGCCATCTTGGGCCTCTTACTGTCATCACGATTCCCACCGCAACCAAACACAATCGTTAAATCAACTTTAGGAGATATCTTTCTGACAGCTTGAAGGACGTTCTCTATCCCCGCAGGTGTATGAGAGTAATCAACGATTACTGTTGGAGCTCCTTCATATCCATCAATAACTTCGAACCTTCCTGGGACGGGTTCAGCTGCTTCAAGTCCATTCACAACCTGATTTTCGTCTATGCCCAAAAGAAGACAAGTAGAGGCAGCTAGTAATGCATTCTCAATGTTAAATCTTCCTAGAACTTGGAGTTCAATTGATAGATCGCGCCAGATAATGCTTGACTTAGTAAAACTTTCATCCTTTATTTCAATTGCGGCTGCTGAGGTTTCATAAGTCTTGATATCAATTTGTTTTGCCAACCGTAAGCCATACGGGTCATCGATATTAACGACTGCAGATCTGCACCGATTCGCCGTAAATAAAGAAGACTTCGTTTCGAAATACTCCTCAATATCACTGTGAAAATCCAAATGGTCTTGACTAAGGTTTGTAAACACTCCAATATCAAACTCTGTTCCAGTTACTCGATGTTGCGATAGAGCATGAGAAGAAACCTCCATCACCACTGATTTAATTCCGCCATCGGCTAGAGACCGAAATTGTCTTTGCAAATCAGGTGCCTCAGGTGTTGTAAGCACTCCAGTTAAAGTTCCAATAGATTCACACGAAACCCCTGCCGAATTAAGTATTGCTTCAACCAAATGTGTAGTAGTGGTTTTCCCGTTTGTACCAGTTACTCCTACAACATCTAATTCTCTTGATGGAAACCCAAAATAAATACACGATATATATCCCATAGCCTCTCGGGTATCTTCGACAATTATTTGAGGTACGGAAACCGATAACTCTCTCTCAGCTACAACCGAAACAGCTCCATGCTCTATCGCCTGAATTGCATATTCATGGCCGTCGTGCGTTCCGCCAGAGATGCAAAAGAATATATTGCCAGTCTGGACTTCTCTACTATCGAAACTTAAACCAGTCGCTTCTAGCCCATCGATTGACCCAATCACCTCTAACCCTTCTGGGTCTATGGTGGATTGATATTCCGTAAGGATCTCAACAAGATTCATTGAGCCTCCTCTGATTCAGATTCATCGACTGTCAAATTACTTATCTCACCTTGAGTTGAGACCGAATAGACCAGATCAGATGAGGGAGAAATTTTATAATGGCGTAACGTCCAACTCGCAAGATCACCAAACAGTGGGGCCGCTGTTTCACTTGCGTAAAAGTTATCTGCTGGCTCGTCAATAATCACAATCATCGATAGCTCCGGGGCAGATGCTGGAAAATATCCAACAACGGTTGATGCGTAACGGTAGAGGCCCTCTTCATCCTCATAAGTTCCATTGGGCTGCACTTTTCGAGCAGTTCCAGTCTTAGCAGCAATCGCATACCCTGGAACTCCAGCTTTTCTCGCCGTACCTCTCGAAACAACCGCAGCTAACATTTGCGTCATTTCACGTGCTGCCTGCTCCCCAATCACACGACGACTAGGACTTGTTGCAACGTACTCTTTCTCACCAGAGCTATGAGCTATCGACGAAATGATCTGGGGCGAAACATAGACCCCGCCATTCGCCAGAGCATTATATGCACTAAGCATCTGGATTGGAGTCACATCGATGCCTTGACCCATTCCTGTTGTTGCGATTTCAACACCTGACCAATTCTCAAGACTTTTAAGCACACCTGAAGCTTCATACGGAAAGTCCAAATCTGTCTTCTGGTTGAACCCAAAATCTATCAAATACCGATGGAGTCTTTCTTTACCGAGGTCAAGAGCCCATGTAATCGTCCCAGTATTTGAAGAATTAACTAGTATTTCTTCTAAAGTCATCTCTCGGGTCCCGTAGGTCAGGCCAAGCTCAGTAAATGTACAGTCATACTTAACACCGACACATTCTTCTTCATCAAAAAGTTCTATAGAATCATCAATTGCTCTAACAGTATTGGGATGAGCCAAGCCTTCATTAACTACCGCTGCGAACGTCATTGATTTCATTACTGAGCCAGGTTCATATACCCATGTGGCTGCCCTATTATCAGAGGTCGTAACTATTTCTCCATCTTCAGTCGTCACCATAGATGCCATAGAGAGAATCTCTCCTGTGGCAGGTTTAGATATGATAACCACTCCCCCCTTAGCGCTCATTGTTTCTATTGCCGTACTCAGCTCTAGTTCAACTTGTGCTTGGAGAGCCCGATCCAGCGTTAGGTAAATATCTGCACCTCGAGTTGCCGGTTCAATTTGTATTCTACCGTTAGGGATGGTTCCCCCATATAGATTACGTTCAGCTACTTCTAGACCCGATTCTCCTGCTAAATATTCATCGTACTGCAGCTCAATTCCGGACACTCCTTGATTATCAACTCCAGCTTGCCCTATCGTCCCTCTAGCAAAGTAACTACCTGATAAATAATGCCTCCTTGGCTCCTCATCTATATAGACTCCGACAAGATCCAGGTCTTCTACAGATGCTTGCATTTGAAGCGTTGCTTCTCTTTGGAGATAGCTGTATCTTGTTTCTCTCGTGAGTTCCGCAAGAATATATTTGGATTCTCTATTGATTATCGGCTCAAGAATCTGCGCATACTCTATTGCTAGCTCTCCGACTACTTTAGGGTCAGCATGAATAATCGGCTGAGGAAACGACATTGCGAGTTGGGCTCCATTCCTATCAAGAATTCGCCCTCGTTCACCTTCGGTAATGCTCTCATACATTCGTTGGTCTACACCTTTTTGCACTCTTTGGTCAGAAGTAAGTACCTGAATATAAAAAAGTCTCCAACCTAATCCGACAGCAGATATGAAGAAGAACGCTATGAGTACAACCAACCGCCAATTTTCTTGTAGCGAAAAGTTGACCCTAGCCATTTACGCCACTGTCTAGTTCTGAAATCGTTGTATCTTTCCATCTTTCCTGAGATATATGGCCTGATGCTGTTAGATACTTGACTTGTGAAGGTGTGATCATGCCAAGCCCATGAAGGTCACCTTCTATTAATTCTTCTGGGGAGGCGAATGCTATTTTGTATATTCTTTGAGCGGACTCAAGTTCAGAAATATTGAAGCGATGGGCCCTATTGACATCACTTGCGTCACTTATCATCGTGATTGTCCTATCAAGGCTTCTCTGATTATTAACGACTAGGGCGCTAAAGCCCACTCTGACAAAAATTCCCAGAACAATTAATAGAACCATCGCAGACAGAAACCCCCAAATCCATGGCCTAGGTTTGGAAAGAACACGTAAATTGGCTTTCTGGTTTCGTTTTTTTCTATCTAATTCTAAAACCTGGGAAGATATAGCCATATCAGCTCCCGACCTTTTCAAACCAACGAAGACGCGCTGAGCTAGATCGAGGATTCTGTGTCAACTCATTCTCTGAAGGTGTCTGACCAGTACGAGCTACTAGTCGAATCACTGCGCTATCTTTTGGCTTTGGAAGATGCTTCGGAACTGTATTTCTTAATCCTGCTGCGGTCCGTAATGTTCGTTTGACTACCTTGTCTTCTCCAGAATGATAGGAGATAATTACGCACCTACCGTTTGGCTTTAAGCGACTAATTATCTTGTTTAGCGCTAAATCGATAATCTCTATCTCACTGTTAACTGCGATTCTGATCGCTTGGAATGTTCGCCTTGCAGGATGGCCTGGAGATTTCCTGGAAGCTGATGGCATTGCGGCAGTAACCACTTCAGCTAATTGAGACGTGGTGGCTAATGGCCTCGCTTCGATTATCGCTCTAGCAATTCTTTTAGAGTGTTTTTCATCACCATATTGTCTGAGTATTCGAGATAGCTCTGAAAAAGTAAAGCCGTTGACTATGTCTTCCGCTTTAAGACCTGTTGTCGCATTCATCCTCATATCCAGTGGCCCGTCAGATCGAAATGAGAATCCCCGTGAAGGAGTGTCAAGCTGGTAAGACGACAAACCCAAGTCAAACAATGCGCCGGAAATTTTGTCTATCCCTAATCCATCTAGAACTTTGTCGATTCGATCAAATCGCTCATGAATAAGATCAAATCGGCCATCCAAGTGGGAAAGTACCCTATGAGCTTCAAGAAGAGCTTCTTGATCCTGATCGATACCAACTAAATGGAGGTCTTCTCTGAGTTCCAATAGCGCTCTAGAGTGCCCAGCCCCTCCAAGGGTGGCATCAAGAAAATAGCCTGAAGGAAGTTGACCCAGTATCGAGAGAACTTCGCTTAGCATTACGGGCTGGTGGGAATAGCCACTAGAGCTTATACGGGTGATCCGGCAGCCGGATGAACCGACTGCCGGATCCAGGGGATACCCGTTTGCTGAAGAACTAGATCGCATACTGCGTGGGCTTCTTTCTTTATCGCTTACCGGCAGCCCCCCGGTGTATATGCGTTCGTCGGGATTTCTCCCCGAGCGGACTAGATGACAAGCGGGCGGAGTAGAGGCTCGCATCTTATAAACCGGAAGGCTGCCCATAAGCGGATAAGTGTTATTTCGTTCAACTTTGCTGTAAATCGATCCTGCTTTCATTGAGTATTGTTCTAGATCTCTTTGCCCCTAAAGCCATTGGCTCTCATTGGGTTGTATCTCTGCTGTTTCTTCAACGTTCTTCCAGTTTTCTGGAGTCCAAATTTCTGCGCGGTTTATTACGCCTATCAAAATAACTTCACGTTCAAGTTCTATTTGGTCCCGCAGTTTTGGAGGAATAGCGATTCTCCCCTGACCATCTGAGCGAACCTCACTAATACTCGCCGCCCATCTTCTTTGCGCATGAGGTGAGACTTGGTTTTTTTTGACTTGCTCTATAAGACGTGTAGCCGCTTTCCCAATCTCTTCTTCGCTATAAACCAACAGGCAGGGATCTTCTAGCGACTTGGTGAGAAAGGCTGCATTGACAAGATGACGACGGAAGGTCGGTGGAAGAACCAGTCGCCCCTTTTCATCTAAAAGTCTTTCGTATTCCCCTGTAAACATTATGTCCCCTACCACTACTCGATGGACTCCGCTGAGTCCGAAAAGTGATAATCCTCTATAGGAGATCCCTTTCTCCTATTTGCCCCACTTTAACCCATATCTCCCCATATTCAACCATTTAGACCAAAAAATAGGGAATTGAGTGTCTATGGAAAGATAAAAAATCGTGAGGCGTTAGCGAACGAGACCAACCGGTCTCTCATTAATTGGAGGGGTTGACTAAAGCGTTTTAAGAGCGAACTAGAGCTTGCATAAATCCATGCAAGACTTCAGGTCTATCAAGCCGAACGCACGTTCCGGCAGCAAAGATTGCTGATTCCAAATCTTTGGTAGACGCATTGGTGAACAAGTTAACCCATTCCTCCGGCCTCCACCCCAAAGCTAGCGCACATTGAAACCTGACACCTTTCCTTGTTCGCCTCTGGGAGATACCCAATATCTTCTTTCCGCTAATCAAAAGCTCTCCTGGAGCACGGCCGCCAAAGCAAACTAACTCTGCTAACGAGTCTTTGACAAAAGGCCTATCGTGTACATGGGAATCGACCCCCAGCGAACCCAAAGCATCCTTCCAGACTGCACCCATCCAGATTGATGCCGCCCCTATATCATCGTTCCAAAGGCGGTGGCCCCGAGGCACAAACAAATCAACCCAGAATAAAGTCTGAGGGTCTACAAAAACTGCTCCCCCACCAGTCCTTCGTCTAGCTATCCCAACGTCTATCTTCTCGGCATATTCATAATCTATACATGCATCATCTTGCGAACTTCCCAAAACAAGACTCGAGTTTGTAGGTGTCATCACCCATACTGCTGGCAAACCCCAATCCATATTCTCTAAAGAATGTAGAGCTTGAACGTCTCCAGTCTTATGAGAAGCAATCCACCCTGGGACACCATTGACTAACGGCGCCTCTTCGACTTTCACTTGCTCGACACCCTCCAGCCTCTACACCACTTAAAATATGTAACCAAGTCACTTTTAAAAAACTTTGCGGGACCTTCATCGCCATATGCGGTAAGCAGCCGGAAATTAATATACTTTTTGTTTGGAAGAGGGAAAAAGGGAAACTGTTTAAACCAGCCGTTCTTCCGAATACGCCACAGCTGCGTAATGGCAACCTTCCACAAGTGCGGCTTTCCAATAATTGCAACCAATCCCTGGCTAAGTAGATTCCTCATACAACCTCACACTAGCCAACTTAGTTCATTAAACCAGTTCAAAATAGCGAGCCTTCAAAAAAAACAAAGGTAAGGAAGTGGTTAGCTTTCAGGATCCTCCGGACGTAATCTCCTAAGGAAGGGATTCCGTTCGCCTGCATTTCGAAGCCCCCCTGATCCAACCCTCATTGAAAGTTGATTCATTCCGGCTTTCCCCAGCTTCCGCATATTCTGTTCAAAATAAAGCGCAGCTGCGAGCATGATAGCAAATCCTAAAAACGCCAGCCAAAAGCTAATGGACAGAGTCAACACAATAACCGTTAAACCAATAATAAAACCAAGTACAGACCACTTAATATTTCTGGCCGCATGAGTATAGACAGTGGTTGTAGCTACTTCATTCGCCAAGTCTGGATCTGTTTCGTGTAATTGCTGCTCTATCTGGCTTAGAATTTTCTGTTCATCATCGGAAAGTGGCATATCTCCACTATCGCACAATCATCCGCTATCAACAACGCAAAACCAATTACTTCTTTAGCCACTAGAAGGCCCCCACTGCTGCGAGCCTTTCTCTTTTGGTCGAACCCCCTTCTCTGTCAAGGTACTAGCTGCCCCTATTGACTTCGAACCGAACCTTTCCTGTATTTTATCGATTGCCTCTTCAGCATCTCGCCATTCAGGCCCGTTCTTCCCAATATCATCAAAAGAAAGCTGTAGGCCCAGATCACTTTCTGTCAGATTTTGCACTCCAACCCCCAATAGCCGAACGCCACTTGACAGGTCAAAACTCCCTATAAGGCTAAGTGCATGCTTTCCTATAATTTTCCCACTGTCCGTAGGGCTTAGGAGGGTAACTGACCGAGTGAAAGTTGAGAAATCCTTCAGCCTTACTTTGAGATTCACCGTCGCCCCTAAAAAACCTAGTCCACGTAAGCGCTTACCTACAGCGTCAGCCATACGGAAGATTTCTGTATTAATTCTCTGTTCTGAGTAAAGGTCCTCAGAAAATGTCTCCTCATGAGAAATAGATTTCGCAGCCTGATGCGCCTCCACATTTCTCTCATCAACACCATGTGCTAGACGATGCAAGTGTGCCCCAAGTGTTTTTCCGAGGGCTTGAATTAAGCTGTCACGCGGAAAACTTCGAAGCTGAAATACGGTCGTCACTCCCATCTGATCTAAACGGGCAACTGTTACTGGTCCGACACCCCAAAGCGAACGAACTGGGAGCGGATCAAGAAATTCTTGGATTTTATGCTCTTCGACAACTTTTACTCCTAGTCCAGGAATAGGCCCCTTAGGACCAGGACTCGGCTTCGCTTCCTCTGTAGCCAATTTAGCTAAAAATTTGTTTGGTGCTATCCCAACTGAGCAACTAAGACCCTGCTCATGATTAATATCTCTTCTAATTGATTGAGCTATCTCAAAAGGTAAGCCATGCAACCGAATACTGCCCCCTACATCCAGAAAAGCCTCATCTAAAGAAATTGGTTCAACCAAAGGTGTATAACGTTCGAAAATTTCCATAACCTTTGAGCTAACGCTTGCATAGTAGGAATGATCACCCTGAAGAAAGATAGCTCGTGGGCAAAGACGCCGAGCTTGGTATGTCGACATAGCGGAAAATATTCCAAATGAGCGAGCCTCATACGAAGCAGCTGCCACGACTCCTCGGCCCCCAGTTCCTCCAACAACTACAGGTTGGCCGCGCAACGCAGGCCTTCTAACTAGCTCAGCGGAAACAAAGAAAGCATCCATATCTACATGTAAAATATGTGAAGTCATTTTCTACGCTCTTGGTCCTATTCTTACTCTAATTCAAGCAGCACTAGGAACGTTTTGCTGGCATTAGATCTCAAATGAACCGATACGATAAGAGCAATGCAGGAAAACAACGAAAACGAGGAATCTGGCGAGAAGAGCGTTGCCAAGTTCCAAGAGAACTCTCTCGAACTGCCCAAGGCAGATCATTTGTTTACTGCTCCACCACGACATATCCAAGTGTTCTCTTTCGTCGCAATTTTGATTGGTGGTCTAAGCGGGGGACTTATAGGTTATGCATTCACGGACCTTCAGTGCTCTGAAGGATGTTCAAATCTGTCAGGAATTAGTGCAATCATCGGAGCACTAATCGGGGCGGGAGGCGTCGGAATTGTTTCAATTCTGGTTCTTCGAGCAGTAACAGAATGGAGAACTAAAAACGATAAAGGCGCAAAGTGAACCCATGTCTTCAGATTCAGTAATTAATACCGATTTTGTCGAATTACGAAATATCGCTAATGACGCTTCCAAACAAGCCAGTGAATACATCCTCCAAGAGAATGGAAACAAAGCGCTTCAGAATAATAAGTCAAGCTCTACAGACTACGTTACTGAAGCGGATAGACAGGCTGAAGCCCTTATTGTGAGCATAATCAAAAGCGCACGCCCGCAAGATGGGTTCTTAGGAGAGGAAGGAGCGTCAGAAAAAGGCCGATCAAATGTTCAATGGGTTATCGACCCTATCGATGGAACAACAAATTACATTTACGACCATTCAGGGTTCGGCCCATCGATTGCAGCAAAAGTAGGAGATGAAGTTGTAGCTGGAGCTGTTACTGATTCGAGTCGTGGAGAAGTATTTGATGCTGCTAAGGGGCACGGGGCAAGATGTAACGGAGAGAGTATCACTCTAGAAAAATCGACCACGTTAGAAACAGCGCTTGTAGCTACAGGGTTTAGTTATAGAGATACCGATCGAATTACTCAAGCCGAAATACTTTTAAGCATCATCCCTCAGATAGCCGATATACGAAGGATGGGAAGTGCTGCGATCGATCTATGCTCTGTGGCCAAAGGTAGAGTCGATGCTTTTTTTGAAACTGGACTAAACGAATGGGACTTCGCTGCTGGCATGCTAATAGCCTCTGAAGCTGGAGCCACCACAGTTCTAGTGAGCGATTTTACTGGTAAAAGCTTAACCCTTGCAGTTAATCCTTCAATTGAAGAGCAATTTAGGACTCTCCTCTATTCAGCTGCGCTAAGTGTTAAATCGTAGATATTTAATGCTTTGCTTTTAACCCGACCTAGCCTTTGCCTCTATCATGTTGGAATGACCACCAAGGTACTTGTTGTCGAA
>CETB01167984.1_pt1 | contig 10076 bp, 9 predicted proteins | sample 356381 | NCBI WGS metagenome assembly CETB01 (sample SAMEA2622545, study PRJEB7988) | marine metagenome | biome: marine biome (ENVO:00000447); feature: deep chlorophyll maximum layer (ENVO:xxxxxxxx); material: "saline water (ENVO:00002010), including plankton (ENVO:xxxxxxxx)" | depth 155 m | reverse complement strand
CATGATCATAGTAAACACACAAAATGTCTCCTTGCCTTTGGTGAAAAATTGAAAGAAGGAGTTAGTCCGCTTTCAAGATGGACTGATGAGCCATGTATTCCTTATGGGGTGCAAGAATGAGAATCCATATTCCCAATGACGATGAAGCTGATGATATTCGGGAAAAAATCAGTTGGCATCAAATCGGGGTAGATCTACGAGCATGGTTAGAAAAGAAACTAGGAATTGAGGTAGATGATGAATTACTAGATGCATTAATGATGCATTTTGAAGCCTGTAAATTAGCAGGAATTGAACACATTGATTTGCAACAAGCCATTGATTTTCACATTAAATGGAAAGAAAATTCATCATAGAATAATGGATAGATAGACAATCCTCCAATTTCTGGGAAAACCATGTCTGGGGGGTTGCCCGTTGAAATTGAGCGGACACATCTAGTATCTTGCATTCCAAATAATCTAGATTCTGGACAACATTTACGTCAATGGTATATCCCAATTTCATCAATTGAAATTGATTCAAATATCTCAATTAGTGGTCTAGAATTGGTTGAACATATTCCCGATGAATGGTTAGATGGTGTGCGTGAAGCACTAGACCAAGATGATCCAACTATACGGATTAGATTGAATGGTGAATATGCAATACTATGTATCAAAGGTCCAACTATTGGAATTAGTCGAATTGAATTTGAATGGGAAATTAAGCCGTATTCTATTCTAGAGGAATTACTGGAATCATCCGATTGGCCACTAGTGGAAAAAAAACGATGGGATATTCAAAGTGAAGATGGACATATTTGGAATTTAGACCGTTTCTTGGGATTAAATGAGGGGTTGTGGCTTGCTGAAATTGAACTAAAAAATGAAAATACAACATACCATTGTCCCAAATGGGTAGGAATAGATGTTAGTAATGATCCTCGTTTTACATCTAAACGGTTGGCTGAACTACCATTTTCAATTATGAACAACTCGCCTCCATTGCCCAAATCAAAATGTTAGATTTGGTTCGATTTATATAGGGCGGGGGGGTAATACTCCCCTGTTCGCAGGAATTGAATTCGGGCGAGTGTAGAAGAAAACGATGTGAAAGTAAGCCCGCCAAGGGAAAACTTGATTCACCTTCTACATCTGAGTTCAAATTCCCGGCGGCGGAGAAGAAGGAGAAATCGAAATGAGTTTAGAAGAAAAAAAGAATGATGAATGCATTATGTGCTACGGAAACGACCTTAGTTACGATGATATCAAGGGCGAACACGTGTGCAATGATTGTGGCTATGTTACTGTAGACAATGTTGACAGAACTGACATTACTCAGTTCATTAACAATGAAGGAATGGTGGATAGAAAGATTGGTGGAAATGAACTGGGAACTAGTATTGACGAGTCATTCAAGTGGAGAACCGATTACAATGGCAAGAAAATCACAAGTGGTAATAGAAGACAAACAAATAGAATGAGAAAACAGGATAATTGGAGCAAGCCAAGAACTCCTTTTAGAATCCATGTAGGAAGACGTATAGATTCTGAAAAGATGTCTGGCAGTAGAGTATTGAAAGCTACAGCGAAGAAAATTGTTGGGCAAACGCATGATAAGGAATTGCATGAGAAGCGTATGAACGATCCTCAGATGCGAGCTGCAATGGAGAATGCAAATGATGGTGAAGAAGTGAAATCAACTCTCAATCAAACTAGACACAGTCAAAAGACCAGTAAAGACAGTATCAGAAATGGTGACTATACCGTGAGAATGGTTGCTGTTGCTTCAATGCACGTCGCTGCTAAAATGATGGGTATAAACATCAACACAAAGAAGTTAGCTGCCGAATTTGATGTTGACCATGACCATGTTATTACTGAGAGTAAGAATATCGAGAAATATCTCAACATTGTTTGGGAAGCTGAAAGTAATCTAAACAGTCCTGACTGGAGAATGCCATTATCTCCTGGACTCCTAAGAGATAGAAGATGTTGGAGTGAAAACGATATTCGTAATGTTATTGATAACATAAGACCAGAATTGGAAGCGAAATATGGAAGATTAAACGCTTCTAAGATGATTACTAGAATATGGGCAATGATGGAACAGGCACGATCGCACCAATTCCTTGCTGGTGAAAACATCAGATTAGTTGCAGCAAGTTTCACCGCTCGTTCCATTCGTGCAGTGAATCCAAAGGATAGACTAAAGGCACAAATTGCAAGATGGTTGGGCATTAAGCATACCAGAGTAAAGAGATTAGAGAGACAATACAGTTTGTTAATGGATGAAATCTTTGATGCTAACAACGATGTTGCTCATTCTTAATTGCTTATTCATATACTGCCAGTATCAACAAACTATGTCCCAGGACGTTAAATGAACGAATACGAATGCAAACCTATGGAGGAAAAGACATGAGCAACATTACACTGCGCATCGTCGACACCACAGGTCACACAGAAATGGTGAACTTGAGCGAAAGCCAAGTTCTCGAGCAAGTTTCTGCTGTTCAAGGTGAGAATTGGGTCTTTGTGGACGGTCTACTGATCGACCGCAATGAACTATCAAACATTGAAATTGCAGACAATGCATTGGTTACTGTGACGCCTATGGTGGTCGCTGGTCGCGCCTAAAGATAACCTAAGCCAATAAGGCTCAGTGGGATTTTTTTCCCAGTCCTCGATCTAGAAATCGGACTCCCTTTTCTTTGATCGGCATCTTCTGATGTTACTTCTTCAGAAGGTATCTAAAATAGCCTAATTCGCCTTTGGTGAATGCCTCATAAACAGGTGTTCCTCGAACACCAGCAAATGTTTCAAAACTACGTCGAATGATTGGCCCAGTTCCTTCTTTGATTCTTGATTTCTTGTTATCGCTAACTTGATCTAAAGCTGCAAGGACCTGGGCAGTAATGTCTGCTTCTTTCTCAATTGTGAAACCAATTGTGAGAAACGATTCATGAATGGATTGCATTGTTTTCTGATCTCGAAAGTCAGTCCATGCCAAATATCCACCCGGCCTTAGAACACGATATGCTTCCTGAATAAACTGATTCATGTTGCTGTAACAATGGCTTGATTCTACATTGTAGACAACATCAAATGATTCATCTTCAAAAGAAAGAGCCATTGAATTTCCTTCAATAAAGGATAAATTATGTTGACGACCATACATTCGAGTACACAACATTACAGCAGCACCTGAATAATCTAGCCCCACTAAATGAGATGGGGAATATGTGCGAGCAATCCAATTTGCTCCCCCTCCTCTACCTGAGCCAACCTCCAAAACTTTCTTTCCATTCAAGTCAATATCACGGATATTCATGTGATATAATTGAATAAACAATCGATCTTCTTCATCATCTCTTTCTAATTCAGGGGGAAGGTCATCTATGAATCCATAATTCATGAACCCAAAATCTCCCCACGCTTTAGCTTTAGCAAGTCGTTGGTACCACCAACGCCACATTCGGTCACCCATTCGTTTCGGTAAGATTTTCAGTAATGTTGCAAAAATCCGAGCCGGTGTGCCTAAACGCATTTCACAACTTCCACTTTACAGAGCAGCCAATTGATTCAGTACGGGGATTAACAATTGATGTGCCAGCAGCTAATGCAGACATTGCATCTCCTAACTCATCAGTAGTTGCATCTATTGGGTTCCGGGGAGAATCGTCCATTCTGCCGCGGTAAACCACTGTACCACTTGAATCTAAGAGGTAGAACTCTGGAGTTCTCTCGGCACCATAAGCATGTGCAATATCTTGTGTTTCATCATGTAGATAAGCATAGCTCATTCCCTTTCCGGCACGCTTTACCATAGAGTCCCAATTATCTGACTCATAGACCACTGGATCATTCGAATTAATTCCAACAAATCCCATGCCGAGTTCTCTTGCTCTATTTGCTGCATTCTCAATTCTTCCTTCTGAACCTACAACATATGGACAGTGGTTGCATGTAAACATAATTATTGCACCCTGACCCTGAAGAACGTCTGAAAGAGTTAGTATCTCGCCCCCTATTACAGGGTTGGCATTTGGTAATTCAAAATCTGGAGCGGAAGCGCCTGGCTCTATACCTCGATGGGATGGCATGTTTCACCCACTGAGAAGAATGAATTCAATCTAACGGAGATTCAAATCGTTTTCTTACTCACAGATTCTTCCAATCGAGTTCTTGCCAATTGATTTGTTGGGTCTATATTCAAGATTCTTCTCCAACATGTTGCGGCTCTATCTAATGGCCCGATTTCGTGAGCTATAGCGGCTGCATGAAGTAGAGATTGCATATGATTAGGGTCGGCATTTATTGCTGATTCAAAATCTGCTAATGCTGCAGGCAATGCTCCTTGTTCGATGTAGAACTGTGCCCTCATATGCCAAGCATCAGGATTCTCCGAATCCAAACGTATTGCTTCATCAAGTGGCTGTAGTGCTTCTTCTGAACGATCTAGTGCACACAACGTTGCACCCATTGAAATCAATGCGGGAACATGTCCTGGTTTACGTTCAATAATTTCTCTCAATGCTATTTCTGCCCATTCCCATTGATCTAAGCCCATGAGTGCCTCTGCTCGGCGTAATCGAGCGAGATCTAATTCTGGATAATGTTGCAATAAAAATTCTGAATCTTCCAAAGCTACTGCATAATCTTCCATGAGTATTGCAACTGTTGCTCGATTCAATCTAGCTCTAACATGATTTGAATCTCGAATCAATACATCATCAAAACGACGGCGCGCTGTTTCCATATTCCCGTGTTCTGCTGCTATTAGACCACGAATATAATGCAAGACATCCAAGTCTGAAAGTGTAGTTTCTGCCTCATGAACTAATCTTTCTGCTTCGGATAAATGACCTTGATCTATTTTTAGTAATGCATACTCAACCAATATCATTGGATCGTGCGCATCCAATCTGGATGCTCGAACAATAGAAACTTCTGCCTCATCTAATTCCCCCAATTGGCGAAGTGTTCTAGCACGACCAACCCATGCAAGTGGTGATTCTCGATCAAATGTTAAGGCTGTATCAAAAAAAGACAGGGCCCCCCGAACCAAGCCCTTATCATGATGTCCGGTTCCATCTCTTGCAAGATCAGCCTCTCGAAGAACAAGTCTTCCTTTCTGGATATGCATATCTGAACATTCCCATGTTTTTGATGATGCTTCAACCAATAGTTTTCCTGCAACTTCATGATTATCATCTAACATATGAAGAAGGGATAAATGTGCTCGTACGTGCCCATTTTCTGCATCTAATTCTAGAACTGATTCTAGTGATGTAATGGCTTCGTCAAAACGGTCCAAACGCATTAACAAATCTGCCTTCATAATCCATTCTGGTTCACCTAATGCAACAGCATGTATTGCGGCCTTCAATGCCTCTTCTAATCGATTTGGTTCATTGGATAATAATTGAGCCTGTAATGTCCAAGCAGGACCGTGTTGGCGGTCAATTTCAAACAATTCACTCAATGAATGAAGAGCCCTTCCAGGTTCATTTCGAATAGAATGTAATCTAGCCTTAAGATGCCATGATTCTGCATCATTTGGATTTTCTTCAAGAGAGGCGTTTACCTCTTCCAATGCAGTTGAAGGGTCTCCTGCCCGTTCTCTCAAACCTGCTAGAAGTGCTCGATCAGCGGCATTCTGAATGCCCAATGCCTCTAAACGTCTAGAATCAATCTCTGCAGAAGGGTCTCCAATTCTAAACAACAAATGTGCACGTTCCCTCAATAATTCGGGATCATCTGGATAAAGTTCCAGTAGTTTATCTAAACGATGACGTAAGAAGGCATCGTCACCGTTTTCACGGGCAATTGCTGCCAATCTACGAAGTGTTTCTTCGTGTCTAGGAGCGATTATTTCTGACTCCAATAAGCTTGAAAGAGCTAAGTCACGAAAACCAAGATTATTGCAAATTATTGAAAACATTCTACATTGAACGTCATTCCTACCAAATAGCGAATTAATCGTAATTTTGTTTTCTTGAATGATTCTTATATGATTCGAAAGCAATTCTCTGCGTACTGAATCTAAACGAACTATGTCTGTTTCAATGGATGATTCTTGAAATGGTGATAATAGAAACCTCAATGAAGAATTTATGCTAGAGAGATCAAAATTGTTCCCTGCATCAATTGATTCAATCAAATGTTGTGACTTGAGCAATTCATTTGATCCAGTCAAACGTCTGCTTGCATCTGCTTCATCAATTAAATTATTCAAAGCGCCACTAAGAATAGACATATCATCATCAATCAAAGCACCATGAATTGAAGATGATTCTTGTAAATGATTTATTCTTTCATTCATTTGTTGTAAGGCGTAAACTGAGCCCCCGATAACAATTGCCAATAAGGCAATTAGCCCACTCGTCAAAGGTTCCATTGTTTCAATGCTTACTCATCTACACTTAGCCGCTTCCCTCTGATTGAACCTTACATGCGCATTTTCCAATATCGGAATCATGGGCGAAGTCATCTTCGGAGGCTGTTGAAGGAAGAAAAGGGCCATTCTTCAAATGTTGAATGGTAAATCCAAGTCTAAGGTGGGTGCGTGACTGACTGGACTGAATACCTTCGACACTTTGTTGAAGAAGGATTCAATGAAGATGGTATCGTTGAACTTTTGGGTTCAAAACCAGATAGTGAATCTATCTTATTGGTTCAACAAATAATTGATGATGCAAAGGATTTGATTAACTCACTAGAACAGGCGCCTGAATCATTGAGTGATGCTGCAAAAGGTATGAAAAATCGCATTTTACATTCTCCTTCTGAATTAGAAAATATTCGAGCTAGGTATAATGCAATGCTAGTAGCACGTGCGCCGTGGATAAGGGCCGCGGAAGAAATGCGGGATCAATGGTCGATGGAAGGTCGATCCATTGAGTTGGCTGCTTGGTTGAGAAGATTAGGGTCCGTTGACCATAATTCCCCAAAGGAAACTATGGCAATTGTTCAAGCAATCAAAGATGTTGCTCCTAGAAATGAAGTGCGAAAATGTATTGAAAATCTAGAAACAAAGCAAAGAGAAAGAGAATTGATTTTACAAAATATGATGAATATCTTAGAAAGAAAGGGGTGGGACTTACAATTTTCAAAGGGTGCAACACTTGCTCAAAGGTTTGAAGAAGCAGCAAATTGGTTAGAGCTTGAGGATAGAATCGATGCTGTTGAAGATAGAATTCTTGGATTCAGAAATCGAAGACCAAATGCAGCAGATGTTGGGCTAGAGATTATTTCTAAGGCTAGAAAAAATGGTGACTCGAAGTCAATTCAAGAATTAGAACATGCAGTAAATGATGAAATTCTTGATATCCAAGAAAGTAATAATCACATTGATGCCAAAATACAGCATTGGACAGAACTAGGACTAACAATCTATGATGATCTAAATGAACTACAACCAAGTAAAATTCTCACACAAGAAGAGTTATGGGAAATTGAAACAAATTTCGAACAAAAAGAAATTCTCTGGGCCTCAGTAGTAAAAAATAGTGAGAGTCTTAGAATTATGCTAGTGGAAGCAGAATTAGAAATTCCACCATGGCTGGGGAGAGTGGATTCTAATGAACAGATGATAGAGATGTTACAAGAATTAGAACAGGATAAAGAAGAACTTGTGAAATCTGTAAATTTTGAAATTCTAGAATGGAAGAAAATTGGATTAAACATTGAATTTATTGAATCATCAGATGCATCTCTATGGGAAAAATCAGAAGACTTGGATTTATTACGGCCTTTGGCTGAAGCGGCAAATATTCTCCTTGAATCAATTGAATTGCTTGATTCCTCTATAGATAATGAAAGAATAGAGGAAATTCGAGAAGGCGTCATTCATGATTGGCATAATCATGATTCAATGCAATTTGAAACGAATGAAATTGAGAAAATTTCTAGAAGGCAGGAACGGCATTTAGCAATGTTATTCCAACGAGCTGAAGATTTATCCATAGATGTTTCAAAATCAAATAAATGGACTTTAGCCGAATTTGAAAATAAAATATATGATGCTGAAATCAATAGAGATAGAGAGGAAGAAAGGGAAGTCAATAGAAAATTGGAAAAGAAGGCGAAAGAAAATTTAGAAAAAGTTGTTACAAAGTCAAACAAAATCACAACCCAACAAAATCATAACGAAAAAACTGACGAAAATCATTGGATAGAAAATACAACCGCTGATGGGAAGAAATTCTATTTCAATAAACAAACTAAAGAGTCGACGTGGGAAAAACCCATTTTTATGCCAATAATTGAAGTGAAGACTGTTGAAAGTGTTGAAGAAACCAAAGAAGAAATTGTACATGATGAAAGTCAAGAGGTAGCGGAAATTCTTGATCAGGTCTCTAGCGTAAACCTAGAAATTGAATTGAAAGATGAAAATCCTCCTTTGATAAGTAATGAAGAAGAACAATATCTGAAAAACTATCTTGGAATTATTGGCGAAGATCCATTGGCAGTAGAATCCTCACGACCTCGTGATTTGAGGGTTCAACGTCTTCTAAGATTAATTCCATTAATTGAATCTGAATTCAACAATGATGAGAGATTGGAATTGGCCAATACATTAGAACCCTTAATGAAAAATATCGAAAAATGGGTTCGCGTAAGAAGTGAACATCGACGATGTTGGGAAAGTAGTGAGGGCCTTATTGCACAAATGGACCGGTTACAGAATATTCTCAATGATGTCCCAGGTCCTGGAATTCAATTACCAATTGGATTTGATGACAGGCCATTACCAAAAAGCAAAGATGGAATCATTAGAGAAATCAATAAAATCTCCAATGAAGGTCTTGTATCCGTTTCAGGTGGAATTAAGGCGCTCTAATCAAAGATCACTTAGTACGAAGACGTTGACTCCCTCTAGAGTATCTTCATTAACTGACGAAGAAAGAACATTGGATACTCCTGCGGAATTTGCAATTTCAAGTAGGCGTTTTGTGACTTTTCCATTAAACATCATACCAATTGCTCCCGAAATATTCTCTGCCTCAGCTGCAAGTTTACTTGCTCCTACCGGCTCTGAAAGTTCTCCGTTTTCAAGAACGAAACAAGCCTTGTTCTTGGCCAAGTCTTCAAATGATTTCTTCCATCCCTGAACTTCTTCTGGAACTTCTACTGGAGAGAGATCTTCCTTTTTGCCAACTGCCTTGGTATCTTCTTTATCCAATTCTGCCTTAAGTCTGGGAATTACCTTGGATGCTTCTAATTTTTGATTCAATGATTTTGTGATTACCTTGCCTTCTAAGTGCTCAACTTCACGAGATTCCGGTGCTTGAGCCACATGAGTTAGAGATTTTCCAAGAGCTCCAGATAATTCCATCAAGAGTAATTTTCCGCCACGATCTCCATCACAAAATGCAGTAACTGTAGATTTCTTCTTTGCAAGTTCTGCTAATTCATCAGTAATACCTGCCCCCATGGTTGCAATTGCATTCTTAATTCCGTGTTTCAAGAGATTGCGAACATCATTTCTTCCTTCAACAATAATCAAGGCATTACTCTCAACAGCATTGGGCCCACAAGTCATTCCATGGAAATCTGTTTCTGTTCCAAGGGTTAAGACTGAACGAACCTCATCAAGAATATTCGAAGAATCTGCTGTACCTGCATTAACAATCTGAAGTAACAAATCCTTTGCCCTGTCAACAACTTGCGTACGCTTCGCAGAACGTACATTCTCAATTTTCTTGACCTTAATTACTGCCTGACAAGGGCCAATGCGATCAATTGTTTCAAGTGATGCTCCAATTACCGCTGTAGTTACTTGATCAATCATTGTAGGAAGGCGAATTATTCCCTGGACCTTTCCTCTTTGATTTTCTAATTCAACATCTACATGCCCAATGCGTCCTTTTCTTTGCATTTGACGTAGTTGGAGACTCTCACCAAGAAGCCCTTCGGTTTGTCCAAATATTGCTCCAACAACGTCTTTTCTCTGAACTGTTCCATCAGTCCTGATACTTGCTTCAATTACATATTTCGGTTCTGCTGCCATGTTAATTCCTTCTATGACCTAGTCCTACTAATGTCCATTCGGACAAATCCCCACCATCCGGCGGGCACGAGACCGAA
>CETB01038877.1_pt1 | contig 10077 bp, 9 predicted proteins | sample 356381 | NCBI WGS metagenome assembly CETB01 (sample SAMEA2622545, study PRJEB7988) | marine metagenome | biome: marine biome (ENVO:00000447); feature: deep chlorophyll maximum layer (ENVO:xxxxxxxx); material: "saline water (ENVO:00002010), including plankton (ENVO:xxxxxxxx)" | depth 155 m | reverse complement strand
GGTGTGGGGGTTTGTTGGGGTGTGGGGGTTTGTTCGGCCTTCGGTACTTGGGTTGATTCAGATGTTTGTGACGGTCTCGGTACCGAAGCACTAGAAGGTTCTGAAGATGCAGTTTCAGGTTCTGTTTCTGGCTGGCTTTGCTCGTTCTCGCTAGAAACAAGGTTGCTATCTTCAGTATTTGTTCCCCCGCAGCTAAATGCCACCAACCCGAGAGAAACACAGAGAATAATTTTTCCTATTACCCGCACCACCTAATAATAGTAAAAGATAACAAAGATCCAGTCGGATCTTTTGTGACAGGAGATTCCGCGTTTATTCCTACAGAAACCTAGTGGAAGAAGATTTAAGTAGTTAGACAGGCAATTGCTTCGTCAATAACTGAATCAGCTAGCTTGCGCAGATCATCGTCATCCATCTGGGCAACCCGGTGCGGCACCTTAATAGAACCGGTGTATTCCTCCATCCCGACCGTTGGAGCGAAACTAGCGACAATAGGAGCAAAAGGTTCGGTAATGACAAGGGCTGTAGGGATCCCGTGCGCTTCCATCTGAACCGCGTCGTGCAAACTACACGCCGTACATGCCCCTCAATCACCAAGGCCTGAGATCACCAGATGTGACCGGGCTGCGAACATTTCCGCCTCATCAGCATCAATAGGTTTAGAAGCACTGGGTTTAGAATGCACCACAATCTCGGCAACAGGTAAGCGTTCCTGCAATCCTTCAGCCACATACGTTAAGAGTTCTTTCGCGTGCGGCTTAGAATTCTCGATCACGGTGATCACTACAGGATCGATCGGTGTAGATCGGTCTGCCATACGGACTTCATCTGATCCCTCGGTCTCGTACTCTGGATTGAGAACATCAATGGTGGTCATGGTGACTTCTTTCTTGTTTCTATGGTAGCCCACCGCCAGGAAGCTGTACTTTTCTCGTAGAAGCAGATGAGTGAATCGTGGGAGCCCACGTTGGAATATAGGCGCTCCAACCAGCTCCGGGACTACCAGCAGTGATGAGGAAGATATCGTCGGGGCTGCGTATAGTAGCGAGTTTTCCATCAGCGTCAGGTGTCATATCGTTCTGTGTTGTGTGCTCCATCACGATTCCGGCAGTTTCCAAATAAGCAGGGGTTACTCGTGTCGCCTCGGTGAGGTGCTCTCGAATAGCTTGCCGGTTCCAGCCTCCCTCAGCGAGAATCATCCGATGCACATAGCCGAGTATTAGCAGAACTTGGTGTCCTTTTCCAACACCATAGGTTGCCGGATTAGTCATCGCAGCAGCATACGTTGCGAGGATCCCCTCAGGTGTGCCATTGAGCTGGTTCGATACCTGATGGGGGCCTTCGGCTGCCAATACAGTTACGGTCGTGTCAGCCTGGTCGTAGCCGAGCTCAACTCGAAGCGGTTCCCACCCTTCAGGTGGAGGTTCTTCAGCCACAAGCATCGTGTACTTACCGGGGTGTCCGATAGATGATCCATCAAGATAGTTGGAGCGGGCGCCAAGGACGTTCATAGCTACTAATCGCATCGCCCGGCCAATAGTTGCATTAGCCCGATATCCGGGACCAAGAGCATTCCGGTTGGCATTTAACCCTAAAGCTTCGAGATTCGGTCCACTAATAGCTAGGCATAAAGCAGCGCCGCCCGTGCTAGTAATTGCGGTATTGCACCCAAAGACGGGATCACACATAGCGGCGATTCCAGCAAGAACCACTGGAAAATGTTGTGGTTCGCAGCCAGCCATCACCGCATTAATTGCAGCTTTTTCCGCCGTGATATTGCGAGAACGCTCCGGAACGGTTCCAACAACATCACCAGCAGCAACGCCAGCAAACGCCAGCATATTCTCAACACGGTCCGGAGTAGGTGGAACCACTGGTAAGCCGTCGGTCCAGCCACGGGCAAAGAACTCTTCCTGTACATCGAGTTCCCTAAAGGTGAAGGACGTTGCCATAAAAAAACATTAGCAAGGTTTCAATAATACGGCATTACCGATCGGCACCTCTTCTGTCGACAAATTCGCGAAGGGGTCCAAAGACTTCTTTTATCTATCAATCTGTGATTTTCTAATACTTGTCGAACAGGGATGAGCGAGCTATGCTCCGAACTGAATCAATCCCCAACCCAACAAGTGAGGTAGTCATGGCCATTAATGTCGGAGACGCAGTTCCAGATATCGAAGTACGAGTCCTAGATGAAGGCGGTATGCCAACTTCAGTGCAGACAGGCGATGTGTTGGGAACTGGAAAAGTTGTATTGTTTGCTGTTCCGGGTGCCTTCACAACAGGTTGCACCATGGTTCACCTCCCTACGTTCGTAGAGGGAGCCTCTGATCTTGCTGGCGAAGGTGTAGATACGATTGCATGTATTGCAGTCAACGACGCTTGGGTTATGGGAGCATGGGGGAAAGCTCACGGCTCTGACGATATTACGATGCTGGCCGATGGTAACGGTGAATTCGCTGCCGCTATGGGACTGACGATGGACGGATCAGGTTTCGGTCTCGGAAGCCGATCAAAGCGCTACGCCGCTGTCATCGAGAATGGCACGATTACCCACCTGGCTGTTGACGAAGGTGGCATAGAGGTCTCTACCTGTTCAGCAGTCCTTGACGCTATCGTCGAGGCATAGTTTTTCGAAATTCACTCCTAACCTCCTCATGAAGCTATCCAGCTGCTTGAGCGTTGACCAATGGTAAAGTACTTTACTATTCTGGCTATGCTAATAGCTTGTCTAACAAGTTGTAGCAGTTCTTCTGGTGACCAAACGACTGAAAGCAGCGGGGTCGAAGTTCAAAAAACCGAGCTGCCAAGTGCGAATGAAGATGCTCTGGCCGCTGCCGAGGTTGCTTTAGCTGCTGCCGAGGTTGCCTTGTCAGCTGTTGAAGATGACTTGGCTGCCGCCGAAACTGCTTTGGAGGCTACCGGCTCCCAACTTGCAGCAGTTGAAGAAACTGCGGAGAAAGCATCCAATGACCTCGAACGAGCTAGAAGGGATATAGAAGACGCCGGCTTGATAAACCAACTCCTCGACGAAGAACGGGTGGAATTACGAGTTGCCCTTGATCATGCCTTAAAGTTGGCAAACTCCCTAGACGACACCAAATATCCGGAATGTAATCCTGTCCACCTAGAGGACAACTCCTTATTTGGTATCCCCACTGGAACCGATATGGATGATGTCATCTCAGCAGTCACCGAGCGTTGCGGTCCCCCCGATCCGTATATCCCGATATTCGACTCTAGGTTCGATGACAGCCCCGACCGCGATCAATGGAATTCGATGTGCTTTGTTGAAGATATTTCGACAAGTAGAGTCTGGCAGGTTGGTGATCGCACAATTACCGTCATGTTTTACAGAACGATAGAGAGTACCTCAGAAAAATTTGATACTGGTTGGATGTTCGGTTGGACTGGCGGTGACTTTCCGTCTGGGGTTCAGATCGGTATGACGAAAAATGAAGTTACCGATGCTCTTAAGCTCGACCCTAATAGGTTTTACACTACAGACTTGAAAATTTCTATTGATGTAACTGTTGATGAGGCCTACCGATGGGGTGAAGGTACAGGCTGGGGGCAAACAGCGAACACGCACGGACAGCCCTATAACATTTCGCTTCTGTACTTCAAGAAGGATTTATTTGTTGGCTTCGGCAGCAACGAGTTCAATCTGTGTCAGTAGAGCTATGCAGAGTTTCGGGTGGTACCAGATCCAGATTATTAGGGATGCCGCTCATAAGGTGGGCCAGACTTCTTTATTCAAATCTGATTAGGCTTGGTTGGTAATCATCAGGTGCTTGAAAGCCGAGAAGATTCAACGTTGTTGAAGCGATGTGGCTCAGTCCCGCGTCCGGTGGCGGGTTCAGCTCATATTCGTTTTGGTTTTCGGGGTCGTGAATGACGAATGGGACAGGAGCCAAATTATGTGATGTCACAGGGACCGGAACCCCGTCTGAAGTTTCACTGAACATCTTATCGACGTTTCCATGATCAGATGTATAGATGAGAATCCCTCTTAGTTCATCTATGGCGTCTAGTAATTGCCGCATGCAATCGTCCACGGCTTCCATAGCTGTGATAGCTGCTTTGAAATTACCAGTGTGCCCGACCATATCTCCATTTGCGAAATTAATCCGCCCGTACCGGTAGTTCCCCGAACGAAGAAGTTCGATCGTGGCATCGGTAATTTCTTGTGCTTTCATCGCTGGTGCTTCATCGAAAGGGATGTTATCTGAGGGGATCTCAATGTAGGTTTCTATTTCCTCGTTGATGTATCCACTACGGTTTCCATTCCAAAAATAAGTCACATGACCAAATTTCTGTGTTTCACTTATCGCAAAAGAAGGCACTCCCATCTCTGCAAGGTATTCACCCATCGTCCTGTCAATCAGGGGAGGATCAACCAGATAGTTTTTTGGAACAAGCAGGTCACCATCGTACTGCAGCATTCCCGCGTAAAATACCTTCGGATAGTTTCCACGATCGAATGCTTCGAATTCCTCATTTTCAAATGCTTGAGAGATTTCTATGGCGCGGTCGCCACGAAAATTAAAAACGATCACAGCATCACCATCATAAATCCTACCTACTGGCTCTCCAGCTTCATTTACGATTACGAACGGTTCCAGATATTGATCCCCTAGATCGGATTCTTCATACATTGTTTCGACCGCATACTTGGCTGAAGTAAATGGTCGTCCGATACCGTGGGTGTGGCAGTTGTATCCGCGTTCGACTATCTCCCAGTCGGCCTCGTAGCGGTCCATGGTCATGATCATACGTCCCCCGCCGGAAGCAATTTGAACATCTACATCAGCTGTTGCATTCACTGATTCAAGAAAAGCCTCTGTCCGGTCAATGTATTCCAGTGCTGACCTCGGAGGTGTGTCCCGGCCGTCGAGGAGAATATGGAGGCGTATTCTCTGTACCCCTTCTGCTGCTGCTTGAGTGATTAGCTGCTCAAGATGATTAATGTGACTGTGGACGTTGCCATCAGAATGCAGTCCGATGAAATGCATTGTCCCTGACTGTCCGTGCGAAACAGCATCTTTCCACACCATTGATTCGTATAGTTTTCCCGTTTCTAATGCTTGGTTCACTAGCTTTGCGCCTTGAGCGAAAATCCTTCCTGCTCCTATCGCGTTATGGCCAACTTCGCTGTTCCCCATATCATTATCAGTAGGTAATCCAACGGCCGTACCGTGGGCGGCAAGTTGTGTAGAGAGTGGTGAATCAATTAGGGCGTCAAGGGTAGGTGTTGATGCTTGGGCAACGGCATTCCCCTCCTCATTACTGGTTATTCCCACCCCGTCGGCGACAACGACAAGGACAGGCCCTGGGCGGCCTGAGAATGTCGAGTGTTGATCTAATGAAAGTGCCATAAGGCCATCCTAGAAGAAGTCAGCTACCGAAGACTGATCTTTCCTTCACCCGCGTCGGTTTCACCAATCAATGCAGCTTCTACACCTTGCTCTTCTAGTTCAGCACACACATCAGATGATTTGTCTTTGTCGACGCCAAAGACGAGACCTCCAGATGTTTGAGCGTCAGCTAAAAGGAGCAGGTCGATCTCACTAAAGGACCCCTCATCAACCTGATCCGCTATCCAAGCAAGGTTTCTTCGGGTGCCATCCGGAACAATTCCATCTTCCACGTATTGTCTCGCTGCAGGCAAAAACGGTATCTGGTCAACATGTAACACTGCATTGACGCCTGATGCTTTAGTCATCTTCCCTAAATGTCCGAGAAGGCCGAATCCGGTGACGTCTGTTGCCCCCGTGGTACCTGCTGATACCGCTACTCGTGACGCTTCGTCGTTTAATCGTTCCATCGAGTTGATAGCTGCTTCTAAGCTCTCATCGTCTACTGTTCCAGCTTTGATCGCTGTGGTGATTACTCCTATCCCTAAGGGTTTTGTCAAGATCAGGTCCTGTCCGCCCTGTAATCCCGTGTTAGTTAGGACATGGTCTGGGTTGACTTCGCCGGTGACAGCTATCCCATACTTGGGTTCCGGATCAGAAATACTATGGCCGCCGATGATTGCCATTCCTGCCTTCTCGGCAATATCTAGACCTCCCTGAAGTACTTCGGAGAGGAGCTCTGTTGGTAGTTCATCATTATTCCACGCCACAAGGTTCAGCCCAAATAGGGGTGTGCCGCCCATCGCGTAGACATCGGAGAGGCTATTGGCAGCGGCAATACGGCCCCAGGTACGCGCGTCGTTTACCACTGGTGTGATGAAATCAACAGTGGAGATCAATGCACGACCATCTCCGAGATTCCATATGCCAGCGTCATCGCCTGTTTCTAGCCCGACGAGGACGTTAGGGTTATTTGTAGTGTTCAAGAGGCTCACGACGTGAGCTAATTCACCCGGGTCGAGTTTGCAGCCTCAACCAGCTCCATGACTGAACTGGGTTAACCACACAGTTTCTTTTTCACTCATGCCGCTCCTTTCTCTTACTTAAAGGCTAGTTCCCCAAGAGGTCAGAAGGGTGACTCGGATCTTGCAACCTTCTTTTCAATTCCATAAGGTGAAGTTCTTTTCTAGCCGCGGTTGAGAAACAACCGAAAGCTGATAGGACTAGGTATGCCCTTAACGAAGCTATTTTCTGCATCCATTAGTCTTTGTATCGCTCTCATTGCAGGTTTCGTCGTTTCCTGCGGAGAAGACGGAACCTCATCTGACTCTTCGTCAACGCCGCCCGCTGCTTCTAATGCTGCGGCGTCCCCTTCTGTGGAAGCTACCTCTGAACAGAATGAAACAGCGACGATCTCCCAAGAAGTCCTTTTTTCTATTCAAGTAGCGGAAGCGCTGATTGGTGAACCCGTCGGCGAAGAAGGCGAATCATGCCTATTTTCCGCTGCCCAATCGAATCCGGACTTCGCCGCCGCTATTTCTGTCGTTTTAGCGAATCAGGCTCCGCTTTCCGGGAAAGAATTTTCTGATCTCGTCATCGGCGTCCGTGATTGTGTCGGTTTAGAACGCATGAATCAAGCAATTTCAACTGGTCTCTCGCTTGGCGAGGGAAGCGACGACCTCTTTGAGTGCCTTATGAAACAAACCGCTGACTCGAATGGTGATGCTGCTTTTATTGGACTCGCCGCTGTTACCGTGCAATACCCGATACCACCAGAGTATGCAGATGCAACTGTTGAGACTCTTACGACATGCGTGACCGATGATCTTCTCGCCAACCAACTATCCCTTCAATACCTGCAAACACGAAACTTTTCCGTTGACGTTGATCAGGACTGCCTGACTAGTGAACTTGCTACTTCCGGTATTGCTTCTTCCTTTTGGGAAGCAGCGTTCTTAACTCAAAATGCCGAACAGCTCGCAGCTGTAGCGGCCTTAGTAGAGTCATGTGAGAAACCTCTTTTTGCAGATCTGTTACCTGCGGTTCCCGATGATTTTGTTCCATGGGAAGGACAGCGTGCCCTCGCTGAGGTAGCTCCACCTGCGAGGAACAATATTTACTCGGAAGCTCCACCGATGACGATCGACACAAGTGGGTCATATCAGGCAATTATCACGACGGCCGATGGAGACATGACGTTCGACCTCCTCGTTGAGACAGCGCCTATCACGGTTAATAACTTTGTAAACCTTTCGGAAGATGGATATTACGACGGAGTGATTTTTCACCGAGTCCTTGAAGATTTCATGGCGCAAGGTGGCGATCCCGCTGGACAGGGAACCGGCGGCCCGGGGTACCAGTTCGGAGATGAAGTTGATGATGGTCCAGCTATGGAGTCAAGAGGCCTTCTTGCCATGGCAAATGCGGGCCCTGGCACGAACGGCAGCCAATTCTTCATCACGTTCGCTCCCACCCCGCACCTCACAGGGAATCACACCGTGTTTGGGACTTTAACAGCTGGAGATGATGTGCTCTCAGCGATCGATTTGCGCGATCCTGCGAGTCCGTCATCACGTGGCGAGGTCATCCTTGAAATCCGTATCGTCGGACCCTAGCGCTATAGCAAAGATCAGTAGGATTTGGGTAGGCCGAGAGTTTTGCTGGAGATAAAGTTCAGGACCATTTCCTGGCTGACTGGGGCGATCTTCATGAGTCTTGCTTCCCGCCAATAGCGTTCGACATGGTATTCGCTGGCGTACCCGAACCCACCAAGGGTTTGCATGGCCCGATCGGCAGCGAAGAAACCAGCCTCTGACGCTAAATATTTCGCTGTATTTGCCGCTTCAGCGCACCCAATTCCTTGATCGTACTGCCATGACGCTTTCCTGATCATCAGTTCCGCAGCGTGCAATTTCATATGGGCTTGGGCAAGAGGAAACGAGATTCCTTGGTTTTGGCCGATCGGCCGGTCAAAAACAACCCGAGTGTTTGCATACTCGACAGCCCGATCTACCGCTGCTTTGCCAATTCCCAAAGCTTCAGCGGCGATCAAGATACGTTCCGGGTTTAACCCGTCAAGAATATAGCGGAAACCCTCGCCTTCGCTTCCGATAAGGCGTGACGCTGGAACCCGCAAACCGTCGTAGCGAACTTCACACGAGACAACTGCATTTCGGCCGACCTTTGCGATAGGGGTAATATCGACTGCAGGGTCATCTAAGTCGACGAGAAAAAGCGAAATGCCGTCTGTGGGGCTTGCTGCCTCTTCGTATGGGGTTGTTCGCACAAGAAGCAGGCACATGTCACAGAAGGGGGCTTTGCTCGTCCAGACTTTCGCGCCCGTGATCACGTATTCATCGCCATCTCGTTCAGCTCTCGTTCTGATCTTCGTTGTGTCTGTTCCGGCATCCGGTTCCGTTACTCCAAATGCAACATGCAGCTCACCAGAAGCGACTCTGGGTAGAACGTCGGCGACGAGTTCCGTTGACCCATATTTCCGGACAGGTTCCATTCCGAAGATCGAAAGGTGAATCGCCGAGCATCCATTCATCGCCGCTCCAGACGCCGCGATTTCTTCAAGAATGACCGACGCTTCTGTTATTCCTCGTCCACCACCGCCGAACGATTCAGGTATGGCGATACCGATCCAACCACCCTCAGCTATTTTTTCATAGAACTCCCAAGGAAATTCATGTGCATCGTCCTTTTCACGCCAATACTCGTCAGGAAAATCAGCGCAAATACGGCGAATGGCTTCTCGGATTTCTTCAATTTCAAAATGTTCTTCAAAATCCAACGCATCTATCCCTTGCTTCGCTGTATCTCTCACGTAACTGTATGTCACGGCACAAAAATTTTGTATTCCTCAACTGCATTTATCTCGCCGGATGCGGTACTCTACGCCAATGGTTGGATCTATTCTTGGCAACAGGGTACCTAGAACAGAGGACAGGCAACTTCTCACATCCGGCGGAACCTACGTCTACGACCTTGCGTTAGAGAACCTTGCTCACGCGTATTTTGTTCGCTCTACCGTCGCCCACGCAGCAATCACTAACCTCGATACTGACGAAGCAGCTGCAGCTCCTGGTGTTATTGGAATAGTTACTTCCGCCGATCTGAATATTGCCCCGTTCAGCGCAGGAATCGCCAAAGTCAACGACGCCTTCGCCCGAGAGCCTCTAGCGGCAGATCGTGTCCGCTATGTCGGCGACCCTATAGCCGTCGTCGTAGCTGAATCATTTCAACAAGCAGTTGACGCCGCTGAACTTATCGATATCGAATACGATTTCCTCCCGACAATCGTCGACCCAGAAAGCGCCTTGGAATCCGACAGCCCACTGATCTTCCCTGAGAAAACAGACAATATAGCGATCACCATGCTCGATCCAGAATCGGATGTACTTGCGGACGCAACGCACGTCGTACGCGGCCGGTACGTCAACCAGCGTGTCGCCGGCGCCCCGCTTGAACCGAACTCTGCAGCCGCCATCGTCAACGGCGACAAGTTAACCTTTTACTGTGCGACTCAGATGCCACACAGCTTGAAAGATAAACTCGCTGAAACCCTTGGCCGTGACGCTGACACAATCCGGGTGATAGCTCCAGACGTTGGCGGAGGTTTCGGAGCTAAGGCAGGGCTGTATATCGAATTTCCGGTGCTTGCCGTCTTAGCAGAAATGTTTGGCCGCCCAGTGACGTGGACGGAAACACGAAGCGA
>CETB01073389.1_pt1 | contig 10081 bp, 3 predicted proteins | sample 356381 | NCBI WGS metagenome assembly CETB01 (sample SAMEA2622545, study PRJEB7988) | marine metagenome | biome: marine biome (ENVO:00000447); feature: deep chlorophyll maximum layer (ENVO:xxxxxxxx); material: "saline water (ENVO:00002010), including plankton (ENVO:xxxxxxxx)" | depth 155 m | reverse complement strand
AATTTTGTAGAGACAGTGGAAAACTCTACAAATTCATATTATGTTGTAGTTGGACTCGCTAATGCAACCTCACCTGTTGTTGGTTTTGGTAGGAGTTCAGATTGGAATACAGAAACACCAAATCCCATTGATAGTTTTAATTACACTAATCATGTTGGTGATACGATGACTTTCGGGAAAAAGGTAACATCTGATAACGTAAGAAGGTTAATATCAAGAAGAAATTGGATACAAGGAACAAAATATGAAATGTATCGTCATGATTATAGTTTAAATAATCCTTCACCAGTTACTGGAGCTTCAAGATTATATGATTCAAGTTACTATGTAATGAATCAAAATTTTGATGTTTATATTTGTATTGATAATGGATCTAGTGGTATCAACACAACAGGAAATGCTTCACAAGACGAACCAATATTTACAGACCTAGAACCATCAAGAGCAGGAGAAAGTGGAGATGGGTATATTTGGAAATACTTATTTACAGTACCACCAAGTGATATAATTAAATTTGACTCTACTGAATATATCTCTGTTCCAAGTGATTGGCCAACAGCATCTACAACTCAAATACAATCAGTAAGAGAGAATGGAGATGCAAGTATTAATAATAATCAAATTAGAAAAGTATATATTGATCAACAAGGATTCGGATACACACAGAATCAATCAGGTGTTGAAGTAAATATTATTGGAGATGGTACAGGTGGTAAAGTTGTTATTGATACTGATAGTGAGGGTAAAATAACTGAAACTAATGTTTCATCAGGTGGTCAGGGATACACTTATGGAATGGTAGATCTTGGAAGTTTGGGTAATCCAACAACTAGAGCAAAATTGGTGCCAATTATACCTCCATCAAGAGGTCATGGTTTTGATTTATATAAAGAATTAGGAACTGATAAATTACTAGTGTATGCAAGATTTGATGATTCTACAAGGGATTTTCCTACAGATACTAAATTTGCTCAAATAAGTATAATCAAAAACCCAACATCTATTGGTTCAACATCCGTATTTACAGCAAATCAGTTTTCATCAGTTGATGCTATTAAAATAATATCACCAACAGGCACTCCTACAATTGGTGAAAAAATTGAACAATCAGTAACAGGAGGAACAGCAAAAGGTTACATAGTATCATATGATACCGATACTAATGTTTTAAAATATTATCAAGATAGATCTTTAGTTTTTAATCAAACAACTGGGGATCAAACTGATTATGTAGGTGTAACTACAGAGTCGAAAGTTTTAGCATTTGAATCAAGTGCTGATAAAATAATTGCTCCTACAAGTGGATTTTCAGCATCAGTAAATCAAAACTTCAGTGGTATTAGCACTAATCCTACTGGTAATAAAGTTATTTCTTTAGGAGTAAACTTTGAAAATGGTCTTGCAAATCCTGAGATAAATAAAGGGTCGGGTGATGTAGTTTATTTGGATAATAGACCAGTTATAACTAGAAACTCTCGACAAAAAGAGGATATCAAAATCATCTTGGAATTTTAAGAAATGACACAAAAAACTAATTTAAATATAAGTCCTTACTATGATGATTTTGATAAGGACGATCAATTTTATAAAGTATTATTCAAACCAGGTTTTCCAGTTCAAGCAAGAGAATTAACTACTTTACAGTCAATTCTTCAAAATCAACTTGAATCATTTGGAACTCATATGTTCAAAGATGGTTCAATGGTCATTCCTGGTAATATAGCATATGATCCAGATTATTATTCAATCAAAATTGAAAGAGAGTTTCTTGGAGTTCCTGTATCATTATATCTAGATGAGCTAAAAGGTAAAAAGTTAACAAGTAATAGCACTGGTGTAAGTGTTGTAATAGATGATTATTTGTATCCCGAAGATAATTCACAGATTGATACTTTAACTATTTTTGTAAAATATATTAATTCTGGACCTGATAATGTAGATGCGACTATGAATGATGGTGAATCATTAATAACAGAAGAACCATTTATATATGGAAATACACCAATTAGTGCAGGAGAGTCTGTTTTAAAACTCATAGATGATGAAGCATGTTTCGTTGGATCATCTGTATCAATATCTGCTGGAGTTTATTTCATCAGAGGTACTTTTGTTGAAGTTGCTGCCGATAAAATAGTTTTAAATCCATACGATAATGATCCATCATATAGAGTTGGTCTTAATATAAACGAACAACTACTAACTGCTAAACAAGATGAATCATTATATGATAATGCTAGAGGATTTTCTAATTTTGCTGCACCAGGTGCTGATAGATTAAAAATTGAAACAACATTAGCTAAAAAAGAATTAAGTGATGTTAATGATACTAATTTTCTTGAGTTAATTAGATTAGATGATGGTGAAATTAGATTTACTGCTGATAAAAGTCAATATAACTTAATAAGAGATTACTTTGCTAAAAGAACATATGAGGAATCTGGTGACTATTCATTAGAAGAATTTGAAATTGATGTTTTAGACTCTTTAAATGATGGTGTTACTGGTGAGGGAGTTTATAAAGAGGGTGAAATTACTGAGCAAGGTAACGAACCTGATGATGATTTAATGGTTGTAAAAGTATCATCTGGAAAGGCATATGTCAGAGGATATGATATATCTTTGGAATCTTCATCTCTCATAGATGTACCAAAACCTAGAGATGTAAAAACAATTGACTCTGCTCTAGTTCCATATCAAATGGGCACAATATTTAAAGTAAATCACGCATCTGGTGTACCTGCTCCTAATATTAATAGTGATACTGCAGTTGTAGAACTTTATAATAAACGAGTTAGTGTAGATGACGAAAAACAAGGTGATAAAATTGGTGAAGCAAGATTATATTCATTCTCAGTGCATGATGCATCATATACTGGGGACACAACTGAGTGGGATCTACGTTTGTTTGATGTACAAATATTTACTAAAATTGAATTAAATCAAAGTGTTACAAATACAGAAGTTCCTATTACATCATTTGTCAGAGGTATTAGTAGTGGTGCGACAGGATTTGTATCAATTGCTTCTGGTGGAACATCTACAATTCATCTAAGTGAAATAAGTGGTCAATTTATAGTGGGTGAACAAATTGTATTAAATGAGGATACATCTTTTATTAGATCCATCAAAGAAGTAAAAACCTTTGGAATACAAGATATTAAGGGTATTTTCCAAAATACATCCGCAATTGCTGGTTATGCTGTAAGTTTTACATCTGACACTGTTTTGAACAGAGTAATTTCTCCAACCTTTAGTAATTCTGATAAAATAACAATTACTGGAGCTGGTGCAACCACAAACGGAGCATTTAACTTTGTAGGACTCAGCACTGGAACTATTTTAAGATATACTCCAGAAGGAGAAACAGTAGAGAGATTTAATCGAATAGAAACTGTAGCTACTGATGGGCAGAGTGTCACATTATCAGCAACTCCAACTATCGCAGGTATTTGTAATGGATCATTACACTCTACAAAAATTAGCACAACTTTTGCTTTTGGTGTACCTAATATAAAAATTGAAGATAATAAAGGATTATATGCAGAATTTGAGAATAAAAATATTTCTGATGTAGATTTGTCAACTGCATCTCTTATTGTTGGAAAAAATATTACTGCCGAGTCAACAGATGGATCTGGTTTATTAACATTTAATCTAGCATCTAGTGGAATATCAAGTGCATTCTATGAAACTTTTGATGAAGAGAGATACTCAGTTCACTACAGTGACGGGGAGATTGAAGACTTAACTTCCGATCAATTTGTTTTAAGTGCAGATGGACAAACAGTTACGATAAATGGTTTAAGAACAAGTCAATCAAATATAGTTGTAAGTAGCACTCTTAAAAAACAAGCTCTAAAAAGTAAACAAAAAGATTATATAAGAAGTCAAAAATTATCAGTTGAAAAAACCGCAGTTGGAGTGAATACTTCTTTAACTGGAATGACACAATCAAAAGATTATGGTTTGCGAGTAGAAGATAAAGAAATATCATTAAATTGTCCAGATGTTGTTAAGATAATAGGTGTATATGAATCTCTCAATACTTTATCTCCAACATTAGACAAATTTACATTTCCTTCAGGATTAGGATTAGATACTAATAGTATCTTAGGTGAAAGAATAGTTGGAAGTGAAAGTGGTTCAGTTGCTCAAATAGTAAACAGAGTTTCTGCAACAGAAATAGAAATTTCACTTTTATCATCTACAGAATTTAATATTGGTGAAATAATTAATTTTAGAGAGTCTAATTTATCATCAACATTACAAGATATAACTTTTGGAAATAATTTAAATATTACTAATAATTACTCTTTAGACAAAGGACAAAGAGAGGAATTTTATGATATATCAAGAATAGTCAGAAAATCAAACTTTTCCGCACCTTCAAGAAAATTATTGATAATTTTCGACAAATATGAAGTACCATCAAATGACAAAGGTGATTTTTATACAGTTTCATCATATGATTTTGAGAAATTTGGAAAAGATATTCCTCATTTAAAAAATGATTTAAGAGCATCTGATACAATTGATTTTAGACCAAGAGTAAGTAATTATTCTGCAGGTGGTTCACCATTTGCATTTTCAAATAGAACATTCAATAATAATTTTAATCCTTCATTCATTGTCACCCCAGACGAAAGTTCTATAGTAGGTTACAGTTTTTATTTACCAAGAGTAGATAAAGTTGTTTTATCAAGTGATTCAGTAATGGGAGTTATGGTTGGGGAATCATCAACAAAACCCGTTCCTCCATCTGTAATTGATACAACTATGGAATTGGGAACAATTCATTTACCTGCATATCTTTATGATCCTAATGATGCAAAAATAGTTTTAACTGATAATGTAAGATTTACCATGAGAGATATTGGTAAATTGGAAGATAGAATTAAAAATTTAGAAATAACATCATCTTTAAGTTTACTTGAATTAGATACTAAAACACTTCAAATTCAAGATGCCGATGGACTGTCAAGATTTAAAACAGGATTCTTTGTTGATGATTTTAAAAATACTAATCTTATTGACATAGGAGATATTGATTGTGATATTACAGTTGATACAGAAGAAAATGAATTGATAGCACCTGTTAATTTTTGGTCTGTCAAACCTGAATTAGCATTAGATGCTTCAATTAATCTTAATACTGCTGATTTTTCTGCAAATTTACCCCTTCTAGATTCAAATGTAAGAAAAACAGGTGATTTAATAACTTTAGATTATCAAGAGTTAGAGTGGTTAGGAAATCAATTAGCGTCTAGAGTTGAAAATGTCAACCCATTTAATTTGACAGGATTTATTGGTACAATAAAATTAAATCCTGCGAATGACACATGGGTACGTAGTGTAACTATAGATGGTGGTAAGAAAACTATCACGGGTTCTGTGGCAAGAACTTACGTTGAGAAAAAACAAATCAGTTCAGAAGCTGACAAACATATTCGTTCAAGAAATGTAAGTTTTGAAGCAGATGGATTAAGACCAGTAACAAGATTTTATCCATTTTTTGATTTAACAAGTAATATTGATTTAGTACCAAAACTCATTGAAATATCAATGGTTTCTGGTATATTTACTAAGGGTGAAACAATAGAAGCAGTAAAGGATGGTAAAAAAGTTGCTGTATTTAGAATTGCACAACCTGATCATAAAACAGGTGATATTAATTCACCATCAAAAACTTTTAATGCTAATCCATTTAATATAAGTTCTTCTTTGGGAGTTAATTATTCTGCATCATCATCAGTATTAAATATTGACATAAATTCTTTGACTGATGAGGCTAAAGGTAAATTTTATGGTTATATTCCTACTACTGGAAATGTAACTTTATTAGGTCAAACAAGTAAGGCACAAGCAACTGTAACATCTGTCAAACTAGTGGCAGATACTTTCGGTGATGTTTTTGGATCTTTCTTCTTTAGAGATCCCTTATCAGATCCACCTCCTACATTAAGATTTAAAACTGGAACAAGCACTTTTAAATTAACATCAAGTCCAGTTAACGAAGATCCAGATTTTGGTTCTGCGTTAATTAGTTTAGGAACTTCTGAGTATGTCACAAGTGGTAAAGTAAATACTGTTAAGAGTACTAGTGTTACTGTTAGAGTTCCACCTCCAATCTATTATAGTAGATATGGTGGTGGTGGAAACAAATATGTGACCACAAGAAGATTCTCATGGGATGGTAGACTCCAGAGAATGAAGATGTCAACTTATAGGGACTTGGGAAGAAAATTTGGTTTTAATAATCAGAAAAATGGTGGTGCAGACGGAAGTTATAACACAGGTATAAAACCTGGTCAAATGTCACAAGGTGGTATAAGTGAAGCAGGAAGAGTGCAAGCTGCTCAAAACTTAGCAGCTAGAAAAAACAAAGGTCCTGGTGGTAGTCCTGGTGGTAATGGAGGTCCTGGTGGAGGTCCTGGTGGTAGTCCTGGTGGTAGTCCAGGTGGTAGTCCAGGTGGTAGTCCAGGTGGTAGTCCTGGTGGTCCAGGTCCTGGTCCTTCTAAAACAGTTCAAAGAAGGATGCGTCGTAGAAAAGGTTCTCCTCTAGGCACAATAGCAGGTAAAAATTATCAAGGAATTGATCCATTATCACAAACATTTAGAGTAGATGAAAACGGAGCATTTTTAACATCAGTCGATTTATTTTTTGCAACTAAAGATAATAATGAAAATTTGACTGTAGAAATTCGTACAACTGAATTTGGAATACCTACAACACAATTGGTTCAAGATTTTGCTCGTGTTGTAGTGAGTCCTGATCAAATTAACGTATCAGATAATGGAGAAACTGCGACTAGAATTACATTCCCATCTCCAGTTTACTTAGAACCAGATAAGGAATACGCACTTACATTGGGTGTGACTCAGACTATAAATTATGAAGTTTGGATTTCTAGAATGGGTGATAAAACTGTAAATACACAAAGTTTACCTGATGCTGAATCAGTTATTGTTACAAGACAATATCTAGGAGGAAGTTTATTTAAATCTCAAAATGGAAGTGTATGGACTGCTAGCCAGTATGAGGATCTTAAGTTTAAACTTTACAAAGCAGGATTTACATCAACATCAGGAACAGCATTCTTCTACAACTCCAAAATGGGTGTTGAAGATGGAAATATTAAAAGATTATTACCAAACTCAATTAAAACTCTACCTAGAAAACTTAAGGTTGGAATTACCACAACTTCTGATAGCACTTCATTATTAGCAAACGGAGTTAAGGTAAGTGATGCAACATCAACAAATGCAGTTCATGGATACATTGAAAATATTGGTGGTCCTGCACAAACTTTAGGAGTAACTGGTTCTGGAAAAGGTTTCCAAGCTAGTCAAACTTACAATGCAGTGCCTTTGTATAATATAACTGGTAATGGAAGTGGTATGACTGCAACTATAGCAACAAACTCTGCTGGTGAAATTTCTTCTGCCTCAGTTACATCTAACACAGGTGGATCTGGATATGTTGTAGGTGACGTACTTGGAATAACAACAAGCAATGTGATTAAAGGTAGAGATGCTTTGATTAGTGTAACAGCAACTAATGGCAAGAGCACCCTTTACTTGAAGAATGTACAGGGAGAGGAATTTACTGCTGGTCAAGCATTAGTAGTTGAAAGTGGCAGTACTCAAGTATCATTAGCAACCACAACTATACTATCATCTACAACATATGATGATAAGTATTTGGGCAATGTGATAGAGGTAGAACATTATAATCATGGAATGACAGCTGATAACAATTTTGTTACCTTAGCTGATGTTGAACCTGATACTATACCAGTTTTACTTACAGACTCTTTAGGATTAAGTGATCAAGTTATTTCACTTGCAAGCACATCTGAATTTTCAACATTTTCTGGAATATCTACATCACAAGGTTATGTCAAAATAAATGGTGAAATAATTTACTATACTAGTGTTGGTGTAAATCAACTTGGAATTGGTACAAGAGGTGTTGATGGAACTATTCCTCGAACACATGAAACTGGTGACAGAGCAAACAAATATCAATTAAATGGTTTTGATTTGAGACAAATAAACAAAGATCATGATATGGCATCAATGCCTGTTGGAATCAATAACTTGAGAGATATTGACACATATTATCTAAGTTTAAATAGAGGTGTTTCAGCATCTGGTGATACTCAAGTTAGTTTCAAAGATGAGTCAAATGTTGGTGGTGTAGATATTTTCGCATCACAAAATTATCAGTTTGATACTGTCATTCCACAATTTGCAACTTTATTACCAAACAATGATGTTGCTTTAAGAACTCAACTAAGAACAGTATCAGGAACAAGTGCTGGTGGTAATGAAGCTTCATTCATAGATCAAGGATTTGAAAACGTTGCTCTTGATAATGAGAATAATTTATCAACACCTAGATTACTTTGCTCAGAGGTGAATGAAATTAATAGATTGACTAATTTACCATTAAACAGGTCAGTAACAATGGGTATTACACTCATATCTGCCAATAGTAATTTATCTCCTGTCATTGACCTTCAAAATGGTGTTATAATTTATCAAAGATCAAGATTGAATAAACCAATTTTAGATTATGCTGTTGATGGAAGATCTCAAACAACATCTGGTGATCCTCATGCAGCTGTTTATATTAGTAATCAGGTTAATCTAAAGAATCCTGCAACTTCACTTAAGGTTTTGGTATCAGCATTTAGAGATGCTTCTGCAGACTTTAGAGTCTTATATCAATTAATTAGAGCAGATGGAACTGATACTGAATTAAAGTATAATCTATTTCCTGGTTTTGATAACTTAGAAGATACTGATGGTGATGGTTTTGGTGATAAGATAATTAATTCTTCAAACAATAATGGAAGACCAGATGCAAAGGTAATTCCAAGTTTAGAGGATGAATTTAAAGAGTATCAATTTAGTATTGATAACCTTGAAGAATTTATTGGTTACAAAATAAAAATTGTCATGAGTGGAACTAATGAAGCTAAATCACCTAGACTTAAAGATTTAAGAACCATTGCGTTAGCATGATTCCTATTAAAGATCACAAAAATTTTTTTAGAGATGAAAAATCTGGTGCAGTCATAAATGGGGACTCCACTGGATTTGCTCATTATAAAAAAATAAAACTTTTAAAGTTGACACAAAAAGAAGAAATTGATAAAATTAAAGAAGATATTTCGGAAATTAAAGAACTTCTGAAACAATTTTTAAACAAATAATATTATTGCATAGTGTTTGAAATTAATCCAAATCTTGAAATAAAAAAAGAAGAACTATTAGGAACAACAATATTTGTTGCAGAAGATTTTTATGAGAAACCAGATGAAGTATTCGATTTACTTTATAATAGAGAAATACCTTATTGGAAAATTGATGAGAAACCAACAACGAATGGTGTTTACTATGAAGATAGAAGGACTACAGAGTATAACTATAGTTTAAAAAAAGTCTATGAATTCTTAAAAGGGTTATGTGGTCAAACATATTATCAACCAGAAATAGTTACTAATGTAACTAAATTTTATAAAGACGATTATAATGATTGGAAAAATTGTATTTGGTGGCCTCATAGAGACTCTGGGTATAATGGTATAATATTTTTCAGTGATGAATGTGGAACTAACTTATATTCACCAGATTATGAGAAAGACTCTGTTAAACTATCCCATGAACATAAACATCCTTGGATAAAAAAAGGTGAGTATACTGTATTAAAAACACTTGAACCAAAATTTAATAAATTAGTGTTTTTTGATGGTCTTAAGTTTCCACATGGAATGGATGTATCAAGTGACAGGTATTTTGGAGATGAATATAGATACAATCAAGTTTTCTTTTTTGATAATCCTAAAATTGCTGATGTAACCACTGATGTGTTAAATCAACATAGAGATCAACTAACAGCAGAATTTTTTGGTGATTTGGAAACTGCTGCAGAGAGAGTTGATTTAGGTGAATTTGTGGACATTGAGGAGACTTTTTATAACGAATTACCTCCATATGCTTTTGGAAATGAAGAGTAGTATATACATGGGTTACTGGAAATATAAATATATCTAGAATCCTGATATTGTTTTTA
>CETB01035212.1_pt1 | contig 10083 bp, 3 predicted proteins | sample 356381 | NCBI WGS metagenome assembly CETB01 (sample SAMEA2622545, study PRJEB7988) | marine metagenome | biome: marine biome (ENVO:00000447); feature: deep chlorophyll maximum layer (ENVO:xxxxxxxx); material: "saline water (ENVO:00002010), including plankton (ENVO:xxxxxxxx)" | depth 155 m | reverse complement strand
AAACCTGAAAATGAACAAGAAAAATTCAGAATGTTTATCTTATTATCGCACATGATTGATTGTCAAAACGAATCAGATTTCGAATTCTTAGACGACAAACTTGTGTGGAAAGTAGGTGATGATCGTGACTCAAGATTTGAAATTTCAAGAGAAATTATAGAAAAAAGTCGGCAAGATACTGCAATTTCTTTCGGCAGTTGCTCTTTTCAAGAGCCCATGGATGACTTAACACAACTAGGGTGGATGTAATGGATAAAACACACAATTCAAATCTAAAATCTTGGGTAAATGTAGATGAAAAATCTGATTTCCCAATACAAAACATACCTTTTGGAGTTTGTAGCCCAAAAGATGGGGGAGACTTACATGTTGTAACTGCAATTGGAGATTTTGTTATTGATTTAGCACACTTAGATGAGGCTGGAATCTTTGAAGGTACTGAAATAGAAGGGGCTGAAATTTTTCACGAACCTACTTTGAATGCATTTATGTCTATGGGGAAAGAGGCATGGAAAGAAACGAGATTGAGAATAAGTGAAGTATTAAGCGAAGATAATCCAACTCTACGTGACAATGAAAAACTAAAGAAAATTGCAGTTATTCCAAAAGAAAATGTAGTGATGGAATTGCCTGTAGATATTGGAGACTATACTGATTTTTATTCCTCAAAAGAACATGCAACTAATGTAGGAACTATGTTTAGAGGACCTGATGCAGCCCTAATGCCAAATTGGCTTCACTTGCCAGTAGGATATCATGGTCGTGCGTCTTCTGTAGTACTTAGTGGAACTGATATTGTACGTCCTAATGGTCAAACAAAACCACCAACTTCTGATGAACCGATTTTTGGAGATTCGAAAAGGCTCGATTTTGAATTAGAAATGGGAGTTCTGATTGGATCTGGTAACTACTTATCTGAACCAATTCCTGTTGATGAAGCTGAAGAACACGTTTTTGGTTTAGCTTTGATTAATGATTGGTCTGCCAGAGATGTGCAAACATGGGAATATATTCCACTTGGACCTTTTTTAGCAAAGAATTTTGCTACATCTATTTCACCTTGGATAATTACACTAGAAGCTTTGGAACCATTTAGATGCAAAAGTCCTAAACAAGATCCTGAACCCTTTGATTATCTAAAAAATAAGAAGGATCATAATTTTGATATTGAATTAGAAATACATTTGCAAACAAAGAAAATGGAAAAGCCTTGCATTATTTCCAAAACAAATTACAATTATTTGTATTGGAATCTAGCTCAACAGATTGCTCACCATACAATTACAGGTTGTAATCTTAGAACCGGAGATTTACTGGCCAGTGGAACTATTTCTGGACCGGATAAAGATAGTCGAGGTTCTATGCTTGAAATTGCTTGGGGTGGCAAAGAACCTATCACACTTCCTAATGGTGAGCAGAGAACTTTCTTGGAAGATGGAGACGTTGTAACTTTGAAAGGATTTTGTAGAGGAAAAGGTTATAAGATTGGATTCGGAAATTGTATTGGTGAAATACAGCCGTCATCGTAAGCGCAATTTGTAGCTGATTTTAGGGCAGAGCTTATATAACCATCCGAGTGGCGCCCAATCCGTCTCTGATTTTTAAGAGGCAGGAAGGACACAACATCAATGGCAAGACAAACACGTCGTCGACGTGACTCTAAGGTAAAGAGTCGCTTCAAGAATCGCCCAACTCCTTCTATCAGCAGAGATATCTCTGCAGATACTGAGAAACTAGGAACCTCAATGAAATCCAGTAAAGTTGACTGGAGAACTGTAGGATTACTAGTTCTAATTTTTCTATTTTCACTTTACATTAGAACTGCTTGGACTGCTGAACCTGCAACCGAAGATGGTTATCAATTAACTGGAGGTAGTGACCCTTACTACCACAAACATGTTGTAGATTATGTTGTTGAAAATGGTAAACATTTGGAAAGAGATCCAATGCTCAACTACCCATATGGTGCAAATAATAACCGTCCACCATTATTTGATTGGTCTATTGCAATCATTGGATTAATTATATCTCCATTCTTTTCATCAACTGAAGATTCTGTGTGGTATGCTATGCAGGTCTTACCTGCAATTTATGGTGCCTTAATTGTCTTCCCAGTTTATGCTATAGGAAGAGCTCAATTTGGTAAAGAAGCTGGATTAATTGGAGCTTTTCTAATTGGAGTTAATTCTGGTCACGTAAGTCATTCAAGTTTAGCACTGGCTGATCACGATTCATATATTATCTTGTTTGGTACTACCACTTTCTTTTTCTTCATGAGAGCTTTGACTATATCAAACGATAAAAAATGGGTTTCTGATTGGACTAATTTTGATAGTATTAAACAAGGTCTAAATGAATTTGTTAAAAGCGAAAGAATTGCTCTAGGTTATGCTGGATTAGCTGGTATGACTATTGCTATGGTTGCTATGAGTTGGAAAGGGTTCCCTTACATTATGGCGATTATTGCCATTTATTTAGGATTCCAAATGCTAATTAATGCATTCAGAAGAGTTGATAGTTTAACTACTGGAATGTTAGGATTGGTTACTCTAAGTTTCCCTGTTCTTTTATCATATCCATACTATCAGACAATGGGATTCATTAATACCTGGTGGGAAGCTCCAGCTTATATTTTACTTGGTTATATCATAATGTCTATATTGATGGTTACAACCAGAGATTTACCATGGCTATTAGTTATTGGAAGTTCTACTTTTATTGCTCTTACTTTCTATCTATTGCTAAAATATGTTTTCACTGAACTTGGATTTTTACTCTTCAGTGGACAAGGGTATTTTGTAAGAACTAAACTTTTCAACACTATTGCTGAGGCTCAACCTCCTGAATTTGCAGATTTTGTTTTTGCATTCGGTCCTGTGTCTATTTGGTTAGCAATTTTTGGAGTCATATGGATGGCGTATCAACTATTCAACCAAAGTATATGGAAGAAAGATTATCTGTTTGTTATGATCTGGGCGCTTGTCTCTTTGTATATGGCTCAATCTGCTGTTCGTTTTATTTTCAACGCAACTCCTATTGTTTCTCTAATAAGTGGTTGGATGACTTGGCTCATAATTCAATGGGCTAACTTTCCATCTGTATTACAAATATGGACTAGTTACTGGGGAAAACGTGGGAACTTATTCTACGGATTATCCTTACTTTCTCTTGCAATAGGATTCTGGTTCTTCTTTACAATCAGCGTTCTTGTTGGATTTTTGACGGCAATTATTTTGATTGTATTAATTATGGTCATTGGGCATATGGATGCTCAAGATATTGACCAATATCGATTCCGTGACCGATTAAGTGGATTAAGAAAAGCATTCGATATGAAAAGACCACTTGTTGCTCTTTTCATAGGATTATTCATTTTCCTTCCAAATACTTTCTATGGATATGATGCAGGTGTTCCTTATGAAGACAAAAAAGAACACGATTCAGACATTTACAACTTCCTTAGCTATGATTTCTTTAGACCTGAAGAGTTCGATTATGGTCAAAGAAACAATGTTACCTTATATCCAGATGGGACTTCTGGTATGTATACTACTAACTTAAGTTCAAATCAATTATGGTATATGGGGAATACTGGACCATCATTTCCCTCAGATTATTGGATTGAAGGACTCGAATGGTTAGCTGAACAAGATACTGAAAAAGCACCAGAAGATAGACCTGGATTCATGGCCTGGTGGGATTACGGATTCTGGGCAATTGATATTGGTGAACACCCTACTGTTGCTGATAATTTCCAGTTTGGTTACCAAATTGCAGGTAATTTCATTGCATCTCAATCTGAACATGAAGCAATGTCACTTCTTCTTTATAGAATATTAGAGAGTGAAGTAAATAGAAACACAGGAAAATTTGATTCTGATATTAGAAATACTCTATTGGACGGATACTTAAATGAGGAAAATGTTTCCGCATTTGAGCATATCGTTTCAAATCCTAATGATTATATTGATCTCTACCCTAAAACCGAAGACGGTGATGGTAATAAACAAGATATCAACAACAGAAATGCAGCAATAAGAACTGGAAATCCTATACTAATGACTATGGATACTACTACTATATCTGATTTATTATGGGAAGTAGAGCAAATAACTGGAAAATCTATTAGATATTTTGCTGCAGATACTAGAATGATGGCATACGGCCCAAAACCTGGTCAAACAGGTATTTTGTATGCTCCTATAACTTTAGCTGATTATGAAATTAATGATTTTGTTGAAGTACAATATACTCTCTCTAATGGTCAAACATTACCTGCTAATGAAATTAATGAATTAGTCAAGACCAATCCTACTTTAACTATTGAAAACGACGTGCTGGTTTACAAAGATAGATTTTTGAATTCAATGTTCTTTAGAGCATTCATTGGGTGGTCTGCACCAGATATTGGTCGCCCACTTGAAGACGGTATCCCAGGAATAACTGGATCTATCGCACAAGAAGGAAAAAGTCCTGCCCCTGGTTGGAATTTAACGCACTTTAAATTGGTGAAATCTGCTGGAGGAAATCAATTACGAATGTTAAAATATTATGATGGTGCAACTATTCAAGGAACTGTTGCAACTCCAAACGGAGATCCTGTAGCAAATGCTAATGTAACTGTTCTTGATGAATTTGGTATTCCTCATGGAATGGCAACTACCGATAAAAATGGAAATTACTCTTTGTTGTCTGTTGCAGGTAACATAACTTTAATTGTTTCATTTGGAGATCATATTTCAGATGATGAAAAAATTAGAAAAGTTAGCAATAATATATTGACGGGGACCTCTGCAGATGAATTACTGAAAGTGAATATTTCTGAAGAGGCTGCGATGAGAGTTCCTAATGTTAATTCTACCTTTGATATAGATATCGAAATTAAACCAACAAACATCACTGGTAGGCTATTCTGGGATATGGATAAAGATGGAACATTTAGTGGTGTTATAGATGAAGCATTGCCTATTACTCCAGTTAAAGCTACCAATATTCGTTCAGAAATAGAAACAATAGTAAATACAAATGCAAACGGAAAATATGAATTCATAGGCTTGGCTCCTGGCGAATATAGAATAACTACTGAATTAAATGATCACGAAGTTGTTTTAGCTTCATACTTGGGAACTTCTGCTACGAGAGCTGGACAAGAGATTGAAATTACTGAAGCACTAAAACCAAGCTCAATTTGGGGTGAATTCGTATCTGCTGATGAAATTGGAATTACTCAAATTACAGTTTCATTATATGACGAAACCAATGGCAGTTTAGTAGAAAGCACTTTCTTGAATCAAAACTATTTAGATTCTGATTGTCCAAATGAAGACGATACACGATTAGTCTCTTTCTGTTTTGAACAATTACTCCCCGGCAACTATACCTTAAGGCTAGAAAATGAGGGTCTTTTAGCAGATAATACTGCCGATTGGGCAAATAACAGCATTGACATTGTACTTGGAAAAGGAACTTCAAAGGGATACAACGCAACTCTAAGGAATGGTTTCAGACTTGAAGGAACCTTAACACACGATGGAGTGGGTATTTCTGAAGAACAAATTTCAATAAATAATGTTGATTTTACATCAACCAGTTACAATGTATTTACAAATGAAAATGGGTATTTTGCCACTGTACTTCCTGAAGGGACATATGATTTATTCACATTACATCAAAAAGAAAATAATACTCTAGCATACTTAGAACGTATAGATAGTAAGACAGTATCAACACCTATTGATGCATCTATGGGACAAGGGTATAACGTAGAAGGAAAATTGTTTGAAGATATTAATGGAAATAAAACTTTAGACGAAAATGAAAAAGGTTCTGAAGAAGTGAGAGTGACTTTTGACTCTGTAAATGGAGGAAGTGTCTCTACAAAAAGTAAATTTGATGGAGAATATGATATTATTTTACCTGCTGGAATTTATAATGCCTATGCACACATAGGTGGTGACGGACAAAATCTTGTTGCTTTACAAACTGTAAATTTAGCAGACAGTGATAAAAATGAAAATCTTTCCTCAAACTATGGTCAGGATGTAATGATTATAATGTATGAAGAGCATCTTGGTAGCGAAATACCATTAGATGGCTTAGTAAACCTAAATGGAAATAACGGGGCACTAAATGTTTGGGCTACTAATCCTAGTTCATTAATTACATTACCAATTGATAACTATGAAATAAATGCCGTAAAATACGGATATAGCTTCGAAAAAATCTATGAAATCTCTACTAATACTAATTATAGTAAAGATGAAATAGTGAATCTAGAACTAAACATGGAAAAAGAATTAATTGTTGAGATGAAACGTATTACAACTGAAGTTACTGGTGTTTTCTCTTATGAAGATAACGGAATACCAAACGCCAATATTTCATTTTCTCCTCTTACAAACTTATCATATTATTTGAATTTCAGTACTGATGAAAATGGAAATTTATCTAATGTTATCTTACCGCCTGACAGTTATCTATACACTTTTTCATATGATAACAATGGAACTAGATATTTTGCACTAGATCAAATAGATATTGAAATTGGACAAACAAGCCTTGATCTTGGAACAATTAATGCTGAAAAGAAATATGACATTAACGGTATTGCAACTCTAAATGACGCTCCTGAAAACGGGATGGTAACATTTACATCGATGACTAACTTGGAAAATGCTACTACCTTTGAAGTTACTAAATTTGGAGGATATTCTGGTAGCCTATTACCCGGAAATTATTACGTTAGCTTCCAAGATGGAGTTAGTAGTAAGCACTATAGTTTTACTGGCCAAATCACATTAAATGAACCTAAAGAATATAACTTAACATTAAGAGATGAAGGATACTTTAGAGGTGAAGTTGTTTCATCCGCGGATGATGATTTAATTCAAGATTCAGCTATCGAGATATTATTTGAATCTGAAGAAAATGTAATTTTTGTAACTGAAACAATTGCTGATGAAGGATTATTTGGTTCAACTATAGATTACGGTAAAATTGATTTACCTAATGGCGACTATACTGTTACAGTTGATTTAGAAGGATATGAATCATTTGAAGAAGTATTTACTGTAAATGGAGATACTGACAAATATACTATAACTTTAGATCCAATTGCCGTTAATGTTACTTTAGAAGTCACATATACTAACGCAACTGGAAGTAAGCTCCCTGTAGCTAATGCAGATGTTACATTTATGTCTGATTTTACAGATGATGAAATTTATACTACGGATGAAAATGGAATTATCAATATTCCAGAAATGACGCCAAGAACTTATGAAATAGAAATGACTCATTATAAAAATGGTGAGGATGAACGTTTCCAATTAGATACGCAAAACGTCTATGTTAAGGCTGGAAAAGAACAACAGACTTTCAAAAGAGATGCTGATTGGAGAGTTAAATTATCAGGAACTGTATTCTATGATCGTGATTTTAATGGAGTTGCAAACATTGATGATTTATTAGCAAATTCTGAAATTGAAATATGGAATATGGCAGGTACTAATGTACAATTTAATACAACTGCTGATGAAAACGGAGAATACGAGCTTTATCTCTATACTGGCGCATATCAATATTGGATTTACACTAATGAAGATACTAGCTATGTTGATATCTCTGAGTTAGAGTTAGAAGGTGCATTGGATCTAAATGCTTCTTTGAATAGAGGTATAAATTACAAGCAAACATATCTTTCTTCCGCTGATTCTGAAGCTATACTATTTGACGAGATAGAAATGGAAGGGGCTAATTTCAGCTTTGATATTGAGATGAAAAATGGAATTGTAGATATCACTGTTCCAGATGGAATTTATAATCTAGTAAGTGAATATGAAGACTTATCTGGCGAAGAGGATTATGTTTACAACCTAAATGATATTGCAAATATTACAGATGAAAAAGACGGTGTTCTTCAAAATAAAACTCTTGAAAAGAAATTAATGAGAGGAATTGACGTTAATGTTGATAGAACTGAAGCTAATGTAGCACTAGGTCAAACTGTTACTTTCAACTTTAACGGATCATCCATAGGGCATATGAATGCCATTTATGAATTAACTATTGATACTATCCCAAATAATTGGACTGCAGAATTTGTTCCAAACAAGTGGGGAGTTGATTACGGCGAAAATGTAACTGCTGAATTGAAAATAACACCAGATCAGACTGTTACTGTAGATGAAAAAGAAAATTTCATCGTAACTGTTTCTTGGACTGATGGAATTGCTAACCAAGTTGATGATATAATTCATACTTTTGATATAGGTGTTACACCTATAGAAGCTCAAAATCCAGATTATATTGTTTCTGAATTATTATGGAATCCTGAAAGTCCTACTGTGGGTACTGAAGTTACATTGACAGCTACAATAACAAATTTGATTAATAATACGGGTCAAAATGATGTCTCTATTGTATTTTATGACGATGAAACGCCATTTAACACAACTACTGTTGTATTTGAAGGAACTGATGATGAAGAAATTATTGTAACTGCTACTTGGACTGCAACTAAAGGATCTCATCCTTTAAGAGTAGCTATAGTCGATCCAGCAAATTCATTAAATGAAGTAAATATCGACAATAATGAGAAGTCAATAACAATTTCAGTTAGTTCAGAATCTGATGAAGATAGTAATTCATTCCGAATGATTGCTCTTGTAGTTGTAGGACTTGTTGGTGGATTAGCATACATTAGTTATAGATCTAAAAGAACATAGAATATTAGATAGATAAATTAAAAGAACTAAAGGTCAATTACTTGGTATGTTGGCTAATAAAATCCCAAGCTATTTGAGAAGTAGATATAGGTACTTGACTTCCAGGAAGAAAAGTTCCTGTGCTTTCTTGCCGAGCATCCTCAGAATAAGGATTATGGCCGTGAGCATGCAAGGTAACTAATCTTACTTGGGCATTATTTTCGCAGTCATTAAAACCCTGAATTGAATAAAACGTATTTTGTTCATTAACATCAGGAAAATTTCCATTACAGCCGTTCATTTCCTTCCAGTTATACATATTTTGAATAGCTCCAGACGCCGTTTCTGACGTAGGAACCTGACCATGGGCCAAACCACCATTTGCATCGGATGCATATGGAATTACTAAGTCTAAGATGCCGTGAAGTTCAATTATAGGAATTGGAGAGTAACTATTATCTTCTTCTTGTAAAAGATACCAAGACATACATCCTACAGATGCAAATACATCGCTTGCCTTATTAGCAAGAGCTTGAGCCATTGCACACCCATTTGACCATCCTGTAGCATATATTCGACTATCATCAATATTATGGAAATCAATAACTATGTCAATCATTTCAAGAATGAAGCCTATATCATCACGCTCTTGATCTTTTGATGCCCCACAACACCAGCCTGAATTCCATGAAAAATCTAGGGCGTCTGGATAGATTACTACTGCATTTTCATCACTTGTTATCTCATCAAAATCTGAAATTCTTCTGTGTTCTGTTGAATTAAATCCATAACCATGTAAATCAACAACTAAAGGAACAGAAGAACCTGAGATTGATTGACTTGGTTCGTGAGTTTGCCAGCACCTTTGCTCAGAATCTATTTCAATACATTTAAAGATGCCAACCACATCAAAAGGTAACTCTTCCTCTTCAGGTTCTTCCGTTTCATTACTTACTGTTTGATTCTGAGAATTGTCAGATTGCTCTTCTTCTACTATTTCATCACTAACTATAGCATCTTCGGAACTAGAATTATCATTATCATAAATGTATACAAAATAACCATAAGATCCTGAGACTCCTGTAATTAAAAGAAATGTAATTAAGATTAAGCTTATTTTCTTCATTAATCTGTACTAACTCCTAATCATAATGATTAAGATATAAACATAAAAGCTTCGCTAGTAAAAAAATAAAAGTAAAAAAAGTCGTAACCGAGAGATAGGGGAACTAAATCCCCTACCTAACGCTACATTTCCTATCTAAACTACTCTATAGTAATTTAGCGGAGCCAATAATGTCTCCGGTTGCATCAAATTGGATATCTAGTTTCCAACCATCTTGTGCTGGTCCAGAGTCTGGTCCATATACCAAGAATT
>CETB01026918.1_pt1 | contig 10090 bp, 9 predicted proteins | sample 356381 | NCBI WGS metagenome assembly CETB01 (sample SAMEA2622545, study PRJEB7988) | marine metagenome | biome: marine biome (ENVO:00000447); feature: deep chlorophyll maximum layer (ENVO:xxxxxxxx); material: "saline water (ENVO:00002010), including plankton (ENVO:xxxxxxxx)" | depth 155 m | reverse complement strand
CCTTGTCCTTGTCCTTGGCCTTGTCCTTGTCCTTGGCCTTGTCCTTGGCCTTGACCTTCGCCACCTTCACCTTCACCTTGGCCACCATCGGCATTAGACCCGCCACCGCCATTAGCGCCGCCGTTTCCATTGCCTCCTTGACTTTGACCACTGTCTGGATCATAGACGTCTGGAATTCCATCCCCATCAGAATCTGTAAATTCTCCATCATTTGGATCTGTTGGGTATTGATCGATATTATCGTTTCGACCATCTCCATCAGTATCTACATTCCACGGATCTGTTCCTGCATTGTACTCTTGGGTGTTGCTTAATCCATCTCCATCTCCGTCAGCATTTGCATCTCCTGACCAAAGAGGATCTAATCCATTCGCTACTTCCCAACCATCAGGTAAACCATCTCCATCACTGTCTGGGTTATTCATATTCGTTCCTGCTGCTTGCTCTTCTGCATTTGTTAAACCATCTCCATCCCAATCTTCTCCACCATCTGATGGGTCAAGAGGATCTGATCCTGTAGCACTTACTCCAGCTAAAGCCGAAAGTGCCATTAGAATCGCAATTAGCACACTCATTTTTCTATTTTTATTCATTTTTTTCACCATTATATTTTGTTTTAGAAAACCCTCTGTTCTCTCTTTCCAATAGAATCCACATTGTGAAATACTAATTGGGAGATATCTATCAATCTAGAAGAGGAGGAATTTAACGCGTACGCACACCCTGAGGTGCTAAATTTTTGGCCTGCTTGGCTTTTCAGTACAACGTTTTTGTTTCTTTTGTTAACTCCATTCATTCTTTTTTCACTCATTTCGTTCTAGAGAACCCACTGTTCCCTCTAACTATTCGAACGATAGGTGAGGTATATGAAATGTTTTACGCGTTGAATATTTGATTAGATGATTTAATTGGAAAGACCTCTTGCAGCACACCATATGGGGTGTGAATTAAAATGGATGGATTTTGTTACCGAAGAACATCTTGATTTAAGGTTTCGAGTTTTAAGAGAAAATCAGCCTCGAGATTCTGCACATTATCCCGGAATTGATGTCGATGAAAGAACAAAATTTCTAGGAGCTTTTATTGAAAATAAATTAGTTGGGTGTGCAACATTACAAGTGGATCCTAAAAATGAGTGTAAATATCGAATAAGGGGTATGGCTGTTGAACCTGATTGCCGCAATCAGGGAATTGGTACACAAATTGTAAAAAAATTACAAACAGTTGCTAAAAAGGAAGGGACTGGTATTTGGTGTAATGCCCGAATAAAGGCCATTACAATGTACGAACGATGTGGTTTCAAAATAGTTTCAGACATTTTTGAAATTAAGCCCATTGGTTTACATTATGACATGGAATGGAAATAATCAATAAAGGATTTCAAAAATTATAGAGCTGATAATTGCTGTAATAATTATTGCAGGTAAAATGGCAGCACTAGCCCCCGCCACCATTTGTGATTTTTTATTGTAAATCATACTACCAATTCCCACAACAAATATTATTGGAGGCAGCCATAAAAAAAGAATCATTAATTCTTCTTGTATATCAGAATCATAAGAATCATACTCTATTTCTAAAGATGTTCCTTTCAATAATGGTTCTTCTAATGAAATAACGATAATTTCAGAGCTTAAATCAATAAATCCAACTTCCTGTTCCCATCCTATTGTTAATGTACATCTTGAGCTTTCGGAATAATAACAATTATTATTTTTATTTATCCAATACTTTTCAATACCCCCATTTTCATCATTTATAATTAAATTAAAATCTAAATCACTTGTATAAGTATATTCTGCCAATTCAATTGTAAAAGTTAATCTAGAATCAGATTCATTAATTAAATAATTACTTATTTTTCCTGGCTCATTCCAATTTGTATAAACCTCGAATTCTACTGAAGAGTTGTTTGATAAAGTAAATGGCAACGTGATGTCTACAAACTCTTCTCCAGAATTAAAAGTTCCAATTTCAATATTTGATTGATACAAAGTGATTGGGAGTAATCCTTCTTTTTCAAGTTTCCAGCATTGTCGATTAAAATTATATTCATAATTAGATGAAGCAATATAAGTATCACAAGGTTCTTCAATATCCCATAAAGGATTCAAAACATAACTAATGTTTTTTTGTTCTCCATCAGAAACAAAAAATACTTCTCGCATTGTTTCATCTTCGTTTTCAACTGATCCTGTAATTACAACCATTATAAAAAATAAAAAGCAACAAAAACAACAAAAAAGAAAACCTTTCAAAAAATCTGACAGAGGTTTTTTTTCCTTCAAAAATTGTTCTGGTAGGCTATATGAACTTAAATCTCCACTAATAAACATCTTTTCTGATGAAGTTTGTGCAACTTTTTGGTTTTCAACTATATCGTCACCAAATAGGGTTTTTTGAGGCTCTTCCACATACACGCCCAAACGTATTATTCATACAAAGTTGATGCTTGGGCAGTACATGCGGATGCTAATTCATGGGAGTGAACACCCACGCCATTCAAAGACATTTGCAAGTATATTAGCATCTTTTAATCCCGAAGATGAAGGTTTGATGTTGATTTCTAATAAAGAAGCAATAGATTCCGATTTTACTCCATCAAACTTTTTATTCCATAAACTAAGAGATATATTTTGGGATCGTTTTTCTTTTGCAAAAAATAATTATCAAAGCAAAAGATGGGATTGGTGTCGTTTTACAGGAAACAACTGGGAAAATATTACCCAAGAAAATCTCGAGAAAGAATTCAAATGCCCTCCAATTAAAGGATTCTTGCCTTGGAAACCAGATGTGATCTTGTGTGTAAGTCCACACGAAGGACATACAAAATATCAATTAATTCCTTGGGCAATTAAACAAGAAATCCCTGTAATCTCTGTAGATCATGGGTGCCCACTTGTAGTATTTCCTTTTGGAAATTATAGAGGATCTATGATGGGATGTAATGCTAATGCTGTATGGGGGGAGTTTGCTGCAAAAATTAACTCAAAACAGGGAGCCCCTCATAAATTACAAATTGTAACAGGTTCGCCAACATTAGATGACATCCCTGCAAAAATAAAACTCGGAAAGAGAGAATTAAAAAAACGAGTGGGTGCAAAATCAAATTCAAAAATGGTTTTGCTAATGACTACACATAGAGAACCTTTGAAAACACATTGTGATACTATCTTTAATGAAATATGTAATAAATTAAAATTTGATGATAATATAGAAATTCATGTTAAACCTCATCCTGTTGAAACAAGAACAAATTCAATAATGAACTTTAGTAAAGAAATAAAAGTTCACAAGCAAGATGTTGATTTGCATGCATTAATCGGGGCAAGTGATATTATTATTTCACCGGCTACCTCAGTTATTGTTCCTGCTCTTTCTCTGAAAATACCCTTCATAAACTTACTTGACCCTAATTCGGAAATTGAAGATTCTCATTTATATTTGCCTTTAATTGAACTATTAGGTGAAACCATTGGAGATGTTTCTGAGATAGATGAATGGATTAAAAATCCGCCTAAGTTTGAAGATAAACGTATTACTGAAATCTTCAAAAAAGTTGGATATAAATGTGATGGGAAAAATGGGAAACGTGTTTTTGATTTGTGCAAATGGGCTTCTTCTAATAAACCGATAAATGAATGGAAGGACTCAATTTAACAAAAAGTGTGTTATTTTCAACTCACTTGATTTGTAGGGGGCGGACCATATTGATTTGTCAACTCTCCTTCTGAAAGCATCCAAACAATCCATAAAATAATACCAATACAAATGAAAGATAATAGTATTACTAAAAGTAAATACCATCCACTTTTACCGATATCATGTAAGCGCCTTACACCAACTGACAAAGATGGCAAGAAAAGCCCAAGACTTACAACTATAGTCACCCAATAAATTGCTGTAAAAATTTCTGGAAATGAAAAAAGAGCTGCCATTTGTAAAACAAATAATCCCATTTGTAAAAGAAACATGAAGAGTTGGAACCACCAAAATTCAGATCGTGAAGCACGACCACTAAAATCTACATATTTTTCTGTGATACAGGTCTTAATTGCATCCATAAATCCCATCATTTGTATTGGTCTAACCCCCATAGAGGTTGCGCCTCCGGGAATTGTTCCTACTACTATTCCTTGTGATTCCATACCTTAATCTAAATTCAATCATTCATTAAATTTATGGGGACTAATGTCTAATTTCATTATTAATTCTTCCAATAAGGCCCAATCTAATTCTGTATCAATTTCAATACTTTGGTATGGTTCCATAACGTAAAATCCTATTTTTCCACCTAAACGGCATTGTTCCTCGTCCCAAATTTTTCTTTTAGTTATGTAGAATGCCCCATTTTCTTTTCTCGATGATTTCATATCCTGTCTGCGTTGCCTTAATTTAGGGTCATATTTGGGTATTGCATTACCTTCTTCGTCAACTTCCCAACTAAATGAATGGTCTGAAACTCCAGTAACTAAAGATTCGAAGCTTCCATTTTCAAATAATTCTAATGCTTTATCAAAATCATCGGGTTTTGTAAAAGGTGAAGTCGGCTGAACTAAAATCAATACCTCCGCAGATTTTGCTATTGGATGTTCATTAATTACTGCCAACATAGATTCTTCACTTGTTGTTGTATCTTGAGAATGTTCAGCTGAACGCTTATGGATTTCGCATTCTAGCTTTCTACCACAATCTAAAATCTCTTCAGAATCACTACTCAAAATTACTTTGTCTATTTTTTGGCTTTTTAGAGCCGCATTTAAACACCATTCAACTAATGGTATATCGCCAAACAATCGTAAATTTTTCTTCGGGATTCCTTTTGATCCTCCCCTTGCTAAAATTACAGCAACAACAGAGTCTAAAGTCAAGTAAATTCCTCACTTTACTCTACGTAACTTTTCAATCATTGGTAATTCCTGCTCATATATCCGTTTTATCCCATCACCCATAGCAAGTTCTAATGCCCGGATATCTCTAACTAATTTTGATAATCCAGGAAACTCGAGGCTTGCTGCATGATCGCTGCCTTTTTGGGTTCTATCTAGTGTAAAATGTCGTTCAATTATTTTAGCCCCCAAAGTTACTGCTGCAATATCTATTGAAATCCCCCGGTGATGCCCACTAAATCCAATAATGAAATCCGGATAATTTTCTTTTAGAACTGGGATATAGTTCAAATTTAATTGATCGAACTCTGCTGGATAAGTAGAAGTGCAATGAAGTATACATCTGACATCTATACTCGCTTCTCTAACCCAATTAGCCGCTTGTTCAATCTCTTCTTCTGTACTCATTCCTGTTGAAAAAATCAATGGCATTCCGCCTTTACAGGCTGCATCTATAGTTTCTTTATCGGTAATTCCTGCTGAAGCAATTTTCATCAATGGCATTCCTACTTCTGTCATTTGAGAAGCAGAAACTGGATCCCATGGAGAGACAAAATAATCTAATCCATGTTCTTCGGCAACTTTCTTCAATTCTAGATGTTGATCAACTGATAATTCAAGTGCATCTCGATGTTTTCCATATGTATCTGCAAAAGCGTTAGGTGAATTATAAGGACGGTCATATTCTTCTGGAGTAAGTAAAGTTCTTGTATGTCTCTTTTGAGATTTGACAGCATTAACTCCAGCTTCGGCTGCCTTTCGAATTAATTTTTTAGCGTGTTCTAAATCTCCTTGATGATTTTGTCCAATTTCAGCAATAATGTATACGCTTCCTGAATCTACAATGTCTTGTATACTACTCCCCATGGCTTACCCTCCGCGTCTTATACTAATCAGATTGTCTGCTACATTCAATTGAATAAATTATAACTTCGCAAGCCTCCCTAACTGCTCCATTGCCTCCTGATGCATGACTTATCCAGTCTGCTTGATTACGAATTTGTGGTTGGGCATTTGCGGGGGCCAATTTAATTCCTACTTCTGAAAATGCCGCTAAATCAGGTATATCATCACCCATAAATGCTACAAAATTAGAATCTAATTTTCTCCGAGTTAATATTTCTTTCAAAGTAATTGATTTGTCTTTGGAACCAACGTGTATCTCATCCATCTTTAATTTCTCCATTCGGGATTTAGTAATCTCTGATGGTTCCCTAGATACCACGCCTACAAGTATTCCATTATCTCTCAATCTAGAAATCCCATGGCCATCCAATACTGAAAATCTACGCTGTTCATTTCCAAGCTCATCTCTCAAAATTGTACCATCAGTAAACACCCCGTCTACATCAAAAATTACCATTTTTAATTTAGATAATTTTTTAGATACTTCTTGTGACAATGGTGCCCACTCACTTGGCCAATCTGTCATAATTATTCCTCTTTATTTTCAACTCTTTCACGAACCCGACTTACTGTTCCATCGGGTAAAAAATGTAATTCAGGCACGGGTTCATCAAGTATGATATCTAATTCTTTGACCATTCTGTCAAATACCTCTAATTCTGCAGTAGCGGATACCCATTTATCAACCCAATCACATTCTTTTTGAATTGTTTCATTATCTGAATTTTGTGTACGAATTAATTTACTTAAATAACCAACAATCATTGCATCTCTAGGAGTTAATTGATATGTGGCCCAAGGATTCCTTTCTAAAACCACGTTTTGGTGTTCTTTCCACAAAGTGAATATTTTATCATAAAGCCATCCAATAAATAAAACCAATAAAAATACCCCAATATACAAAGTCATCATTACTAAATAACTAATCGGTATTCCAAAATAGTCATCTCCAGCTTCCCATCTGTGTTCTATTCTAGCATAAATCAAAAGTGTTAGTGTAGTTGCCCAAAATAACAAAGAAATTACTGTTTGGGATTGCTGTATACGCCAAAATTGACGCATCAACCATTTCTTCGATGGTGAATCTGGGGAAGCGCTCATGAATTAAGCGGGTACACTCCACTGTTTTCATGTCTTCTCTACATTGTTTGTTAACAAATGGGTTTATTGGAGTAATCGTTCTAAGCGTTTATGTGGTAGAAGAAGAAGCTAGATGGTTGTTGAAAATGCAACTTGAAAATTTGGATTTACGCAAACCCAAGAATTTAAAAAAATTTATCATACAATTCAATCAAAACTCTGGCATTTTGATAAGAAATAATAGAGGAATTCTAGGATATGCCAATATGCAACGCCTTGGAAGAATTATTGAATTACATACAGTAGTTGTGGATCCAGAATTTAGAGGCGAAGGCCACTCGCACAAACTAATTTATTCAGCATGGGAACGGTGGAAACAAGACCCCATACTGCATGGCAAATCATTTGATAGTAAAATTAATTTTTTTGATGAAAGTAATGAAGAAGAGTTGGCATTACCTTGTCAATTAATTGCATTTACAAGAAACGCTGCCTTAGCTTCCTCTTTAACTTCTGCTGGATTTAAAATTGCGATTCCAAAAAGAAAATGGTGGAGTCTTTGGCTGATAAAAACTCAACTTGCTCAATTAGAAACTGGCCCTCTATTTTATTTATTTTTGAATCGATTTTTGATGTTCATTAAAATGTTAATTGGCGAGGGAATTCCAAAAAATAATGTTAAATCTGGATTTTTAAAAAGATTTTTACAAAAAAGAAGGCGTTTAATGCATCAATTATCAAATCTGAGTGAATATAAATTATTTATTATGTCAACTGAAATGCAAAATAAAGAATGGCCAAGAAAGGGGGGGCCCAATGAAGAATATTATCACCCTCTTGAAGAAATAAATGTTGCAACTTTTTCCAAAGAAAAACAAATAGAGCCTGAAGAAATTGCTGAATGGGATTCCGGCGAAACGGAAAAAATCCCTTATGTAGATTTGTCAAAATAATTATTCATTAAAATATGGATCTTCATCTTCTTTAATTCTTTCAGACAACACTGCCATCTTATTTTCAGAAGTTTGTATTGTTTTACTCATTGTAATTCCATTTTGGCTTTGTTCCACATTTACTTCTGAAACTACACTATCAAATAACCCCCCAGGCACTTCTGAATTTGAATTTAAAATCAGTGAGTCAAGCCACGGAGTCGTGTTTGGTGTGTTTATTGTAAAAACAAAATCATTTGTAATTATAGCATCTTGAGTATTAAATAAATAATTTATATTATTCTCCCCAAAGTCTTCGTAAAATGCATTAAATAAATGTTGATAAATCAGTGCATCATTTGCCGCAAGCATATTACTAATCGGGCTAAATGAGGAATCTCCCCACATTGAAGGTGGGTTTCCAGATAACATGGGATAATAATCAAGATAAAGCATCATGTATGCATTAATTGAAAACAATGGTTTATCATCAACATACAATATTGACAAATTGGATGATAAATTTCTCCATTCAAGGCCTGTATTAGCATTATAATCCCATTCAATACCTTGTGTATCTGTTCCTAAATCCATAGGATACGAAGAGACACTCAAATTATCTATTGTTAATCCCATCAATCCTAAGACAAAATCTACATTAGGCATATTTTCGTGAGAAACTACTGGAGACCTATTCCCCGTCGTCCATACTAAGTCTGGTGTTGTAGTATAATAATAAGCATAACATGGGCATTGTGGGTCATTTGCTAACCAATAAAGTTCATGCCCTGTATTAATTCCAATCATGGTATAATTCATTGTAAATGTTCCATTTGCGGTATTATTAATCCAAGGTTCTAAATCAGCATTATCTCCAATTCCATCGCCGTCGGTATCAAAACATTCTGATGAATTTAATGGTGCCCAATCCATGTTATCATTACAGGAATCACCATCATCATCCGAATCAGCATTATTTCCTATTCCATCTCCATCTAAATCTTCCCATTCACTAGCATTATTAGGGAAAGCATCCATCCAATCTAATACTCCATCACCGTCAGTATCTGTATAATCAAATTCACAAGTATAATATTGTGAATCAATTACTTCAGCTTCTAAATGTCCACTTGATTGGTTCTCAGTATCTTGAGTAGAAATCACTGTAGGGAAGGTCATATTGCTACTTTGTGTCAAATTATCTCTAGAAACGAACATACCAATACTTTGCCCATTAGTATTGTAAATATGCCAAGAAATTATGTCATAAGGAAATGGACCTAAGACAAAAGCACTCCATACATCGGCAACATGTCCTTGCCCCTTATCACAAATCTGGGTTAATACAACTGGGTTTTGTTGAGCCATTGGATTAGCTACAAATTCTATTTGATATGGTTTGGCATTTTCAATATTTGAATTTTCAATTGTATCCGGTTTAACGTAAAGGAAATGAGCTGAATTATTCGCCCACATCAAATTATTTACTGGGTCTAATGGATCACAAATTCCATCACCATCAGTATCTTGAGGTATTGAATTTGGGTCTGCTGGGTCTGTTTGGCAATCTATTTCATCGGTATTGTTCCAACCATCATTATCTTCATCTTGATCTGAATTATCTCCTACTCCATCGCCATCCGAATCACTTGATTCGTTTGGGTCATTAGGGAATGCATCTGAATTATCTCCTACTCCATCACCATCTAAATCACTTGATTCGTTTGGGTCGTTAGGGAATACATCTGAATTATCGCCTACTCCATCACCATCTAAATCACTTGATTCATTTAAATCGTAAGGAAAGGCATCTGAATTATCTCCTACTCCATCGTAATCAGAGTCCATCCATTCATTTGGGTCAAAGGGGAACGCATCATAGTCATCTTCAAAACCATCGCCATCAGAATCTATCATTTCAGGCATTGGTTCACAAGTCCAATTTTCATAATTACAATTCATTGACTCACATTGGCCTCCACTATCACAACATGACCCGTCTGGCAAATTAGTTACAGTTTCATTATAATCATTGTTTGGTCCGCAAGGTACTTCACCTGTATTATTTGCTGTTTCATTGCCTGTATTATTTGCTGTTTGATTTCCGTCATCTGGTGTCCATGTATCGCAGGGATTATCTAATTGAATTAATGCGGGATCAACTCCATATAATTCGGCTAACTCAGCCTTTAATTCATTCAAATCCAAATTAGCACAATCATCAGTATTATTGTTTAATGTTTCATTGCCTGTATTATTGCCGGCATTATCTACAGTTTCATT
>CETB01014869.1_pt1 | contig 10093 bp, 7 predicted proteins | sample 356381 | NCBI WGS metagenome assembly CETB01 (sample SAMEA2622545, study PRJEB7988) | marine metagenome | biome: marine biome (ENVO:00000447); feature: deep chlorophyll maximum layer (ENVO:xxxxxxxx); material: "saline water (ENVO:00002010), including plankton (ENVO:xxxxxxxx)" | depth 155 m | reverse complement strand
CCATATGTTGCTTTAACTTGACCAAAGTCCTGAGGAGGAGCATGAAACTTTACCCCATTCTTTAATAATCTTTCATATTCATCCTCTATATTAGTAACATCAACACATACGTGAGTATGACCATGATTATTTACAGGTCTATTTTTATCCATAGGCTCAGATTGAGGTGAAGAATATTCAAAAAATTCTATCATAATATTTCCACATTTTAAGAAACCTTGTTTTGCAGAACTATTTTTTAATCCAACAACATCATCAATTTCTTTTGACCCTTTAGGCCATTCGCTACGAGCAATATCCTCGAACCCAAAATTATCGCTGTACCACCTCATAAGTTTTTCAATATTAGGTGTTGAAATTGCAGCATGATGTAAGCCATTAATAGTCATATTAAAATCCCCCTGTAAAATATATTATTAGATTCAATCTGGAAGAGCAAATGCTATAAGATAATCTCCAGGATCACTTCCAAAAGCCCAATGCCCACCTGCAGCAATTACAACATATTGCTTACCGTTTTTATTTTTGTATGTCATTGGTGTAGCTACGCCACTTGTAGGCAATCTAAATTTAACTATTTCCTCTCCTGTTTCAGTATTAAAAGCTCTCAAATAATAATCACTAGTTGCAGCTATGAATGTTAAACCAGAGGCTGTTGATGTTGGGCCACCTTGATTGGGAGAGCCTTTTATCCAATGAAAAGGAAAGGGGGCCAAATCTTTTGATGTGCCAAGAGGTATGTCCCATAAATGCTCACCAGTTAATAAGTCAATTGCTGTTAATTTTCCCCATGGAGGTTTAGTACATGGAACACCTAATGGCGACAAAAGACCATAAGCGCGAAGAGTGCAGTATGGTGTTCCAAGGTTAGGTTCAACCACAGATGCTTTAGACTGAACTTTATCTCTGGCCAACTCATCGATTGCTTTATCACAATCTTCTCTTGGTATCATCGTTAATGTGCTTGCAATATTCATACTGTTGGCAATCATAATTTTTCTTGAATGATCGATTGATGGGCCTCCCCAATTACTGCCTCCGTTTGCCCCTGGATATGTTATACTTCCTTGCATAGATGGAGGTGTATATAAACCTTCAGATCTAAACTCTTTAACTATTTTTTCGCAATATCCTTTATCCCAAAAAGTAAAACCCCAAGGAACAAAATCGGATGAAGCTATTGGTTTCGGCAAGGTAGGAAATGGTTGAGTTTTTGATAGGTAATCACCTGCTACAGTTCCTTGTGGAACTGGTTTTTCTAAAATGGGGAATATGGGCTTACCATTTTCACGATTAAGTAAAAAAACTAAACCCGTTTTAGTTGTTTGAGCTAAAGCCTTAATTTTTTTTCCTTCTTTATTAAACTCATAAAAAGTTGGTTGGGAAGGTACATCATAATCCCAAACATCATGATGAACAGTTTGATAGCTCCAAACAACTTTTCCGTTATTTGAGTTTAAAGCAACAATAGAGCTTGAATAATAATCAGATCCATTTCGATAGCCGCCAAAATTATCAGGTGAAGTATTTCCTGTTGGTAAATAAATTAAGTCTAATTCTGGATCTACAGAAATTATTGACCAAACATTTGTTGTTCCTTTTTGGTATAATTGGGTTTCTTCATCTTCTATAATAGGTAATTTTCCCGGTGCAATAGGGTCCCAAAACCACAATAATGTTCCGCTACGAGCATCGTAAGCTCTTACGACACCGCCTGGTACATCAATGTTTATATTATCGGCAACAGCTCCCCCAACTATAATTTTGTCTTTAATAATTGCAGGAGGTGAAGGGCTAAAATAGTGTGCTCTATCATGCTCACCTAGACCAATTCTAAGATCAACTCTTCCTTCTTCGCCAAAATCTTTACATAATTTACCCGTTTTTGCATCAATAGAAAAAATTTCAGCATCCATAGTTGTAGTTATAATTCTATGATAACAAGAATCATTTTCATCTTTTAAATTATCTTTCCAACTACTAACCCCTCTGCAATGAAGTATTCCTTTTCCTTCGATTTCAATCTTTGGGTCAAATACCCATTTTTCTTCACCTGTTTCAGAATCAAGAGCAAAAACACGATTATATGGTGTACAATAAAATAATGTTTCATCAACTAATATTGGTGTCGCTTGAAAAGTTGTTTGAAGGGCACTATTTATTCCTTTTTTCCAGTTTGCACCTTCGTGAAAATCCCCTGAACGATGTACCCAAGCCTTTTTTAAATTTTTAACATTATTTGGTGTTATTTCTATTGCTTTAGAAAAGTGACCTCCGCCTTTATCCTTTCCATATGATATCCAATCATCATTTTGAGAAAACAAATCAGATACAAAAAAGAGAGTTAAAAGAAATAATAAATATCTTTTCATAGACTTTCCCTATTATAAATTAAGATATTGATCCAGCTGATAATGAAAATGCCTCAATCTTAATTCTTGCTCACTCCATAGAGGGCCTTTAAAACCCCTTGAACGAATTCCATCTTGAACATAAGGAAGTAATTCAGAATCTTGATCAAGAACTTCACCTAACTCAGGTTTGACTCCTAAAGGATATCTGACAATTTCAGGACGTATTTTTCCTGAAGTGTCAGAATTTTCTGGAAGACCAAACCAGCCAGGGACATGGTAATTAGGATCATCAACAGTTCTATAATTTATTAATGTATCATAAATAAAGATTTCAGGATTATCTGGATGAGGCATAAATTTATGAATAAAGACACCTTCTGGATGACATCCTAATTGGACATTAGGAAATATTCCATAAACAAAGCTATCTGTAAGTTGAGCATCAGTAAATCTTTCATACCCAAGATTAAAAGATTCAGAGAGTGCTCTTTTCTTTTTCTGTATAGCTCTTTTCGCATCTAAAGGAGAGCCTTTAAATGTGTTTGGGTTAATTCCAATATCAGCAAGCATTATATTAGTAGCATCATTTATTGAATTACTTCCTTCCTGTCTTTTACTTGGCTCAACAAATGGAACAATCATTCTATTCATTCCATTTTCCCATGTATCTATAGGAACATAATAATCCTCCATCATTCCTTGAGTTTGAGGATGAATATGAGATAAATGATATGTTTCATAAAAAGACTCAAGACCTGTTTTCCAATTTGCCGCCCATTCTGAGTGCGCATGACGAATAACATTCATATTTTTAACTTGATATAAATCCAAATGATCAGCAACTTCACCCAAATATTCTCTCACAGATACAATATCTTCATTCATGCTTATCCAAACAAATCCACATTCTTCTTCAACTTTAATTGTTGTAAGATCTAGATCATAACAAAGTACTTCATCTCTGAAAGTCTCTGAATCTGTAACAGATTGATTAGTTCCATCGAGATTAAATTTCCAACCATGGAATCTACATCCAATATCTTTTACAAAACCAAAATCATCATGAAACAATCTGTTTCCCCTATGCGGACAAACATTATAAAAAGCACTAACTTCGTCTTCATTAGATCTAATTACAATTATAGATTCTTTTCCTATAGTAAAATTAAAATAATCTCCAACATCTTGAATATCACTTGAAGGACATGCTAATAACCAAGTTTTAGTCCAAATATTTTCCCATTCAGACTTCATAAAATCTTTTGACACATATCTTTGAGGATCAACTCTTAATGTTCCTAGATCTTGAAACTCTGAACTTTTTTCAACCCCTTTGGGATCTTCAGAAATCTTCCACCTCTTTTTGTAGTCAAAAACTTTTTTATCCACATCAAAACCTTTTATATTTATGAAACCCTGAATTAACTTTTCAGGGTTTCATCCTTTTAAATACTCTATGGGGAGTATTAAATTAAAAAAAATAAACCAAAATTAAAATCTTGCTCCTACCTGAATAGCATAATAACTTGGCTGATTATAAGCAGACATTATCCATAATGTGGCAACTGAAAGAGCTCCAGTTGTAAATACTTCATCAGTAACATTCTTACCTATCAACCTTACCCAATATTTATCTTCTGGATCAGTATATTTTAATGACAGATTTATTATATCGTGTTCAGCTTTTTTAGGATTATACTGCGGTCCTCCATCAGCATATCCATGTAATGACTCATCCTCATGAGAAAGTAAGAAATTATATTCTAGCTCTCCACCATTTGATAAATTTTGAACATAGTTTAGATCTAATGAGTACATCCATTCAGGTGATCTTTGTGGCTCCTGATCGCTAAAATCAACATCTATAATGCCATCAAAATTAGTATCTGCAGCAAATTTCTTGTATTTAACATCCATTTTTGTACCGTTAAATAGTACTGTAAAATTAGGATTTACTCGCCAAATATACTCCCATTCAAAGCCTTCTGCTTCCATATCAGCAGCATTAAAGAAAAGTGTTTCTTGTCCAGATGGAAAACTAGCATTTAATGTTCTTTGAGCATCTTCATATTCCACAAAGAATGCATTAACTGATAAATTTGCAGTATTGTCTAATAAACTAGACTTTAACCCTATTTCTATTGAATCAGCAAATTCAGGGTTAACAGGTCGGGCTGCGGCAGGTATTATTGGATTCAATTGAGTCCCAGTTTGATCATTATAACCACCACTTTTAAATCCTCTTGCATACGATACATAACCAAAATGATCCTCAGAAAAATCATATGACAGATTAATACGGTAAGAAGGCTCTTCCCATTTTTCACTATCCCTTACAACACCATAAGGAAACCTCTCCCAATCAGTTCCAGCTTTAACCTTATCTCCGACTGTATCTGCAGTTATACTTGGATCAAAACCTCCATCTCTAAAAGATTGCCAAGCAATTCTTGGACGGCCTGTCCAGGATTTTTCTTCACTTGTAAGTCTTAAGCCAGCAGAAAGATGAAGTCTATCACTTATATCCCAAGTTCCATCAATAAATGCTGCCATTGCTTCAACTTCATTTTCATTACATAATGTTTGTGGAGTTTCCTGGAAAAAACCTGGTGGTGTTCCTAAACCAAAAAAATCTAAAAAACCTACGACCTGATTTACACAAAATTGAGTATCGTCAGTCTGGTAAAATACACCAGTAACAAAATTAAAGTTTCCATCAAAATCAGAAGCTAAACGAAATTCTTGCTGAAATGTTTCACGATCATCATCTCTTGTTGCGTCAAAAAGAGAAAAAGGACCTGGATTTCCAACATAATCACCTGCAAGTCTGCTCTCTTGTTCTCGTCGGCCTGTTACTGAATGTAATGTATAATCGCCAAAATCATATGTAACATTTAAATAAATTCCATCTACATCAACCTGGTGTCCTGAACACATATCGACGCCAGTTCGACCACGGCACCACACACCCGCTCTACCGTAGGGATCTCCTCCCCCATTGTTAGTAAAACCCCAAAGCGAGAATATATAACTATCAGGTGAATCATTCACTATTGGAGCAGTGTCACCTTCATCCCTAATCATTTCATAAGTTAATACTGCAGACAAATTTTCATTTGGTTCCCACAGTAATTTTGCTCTACCTGATAAGACATCATCTCCACCAACACTGCTTCCGTCACCTGCCCCAGTTTTATTTGGGTTAACTCCAGATGCGGCCATAACAAAATCAGGTAATGGTCCATATTTAGCGCCATTTTTATAATAGCCATCAGACTTTAAATACATTGCTGCAATTCTGAAAGCTAGCTTATCATCTGATATTGGAACATTGACAGCTATTTTAGCTTGCTGGGTTCCAAAATCTCCATACTCCAATTCTATATCTGTAAATAATTCATTTAAAACTGGTTGTTTTGTTTTTACATTCACAACACCTGCGGTTGTATTCTTTCCAAATAAAGTACCTTGAGGACCACGAAGGACTTCAACTTGTTCAATATCAAACATTTCTAAAGCTTGGGTTTGCATATGAGGAATGACAAAGTCATCTATAGTTACGGCTACAGGTGTTTCTTTGTATAAAATAATTGTTCCTTCATATAGCCCTCTCATAGCAAAAGAAGCTGATTTAAAAGCCGAAACAGTTCCTGCTGAAAGACCTGGAGTCATTAATGCCATATCCTGAAGATCTCTTGGAGCATATTTTTCAATCATATTATCGTTTAATGCTGTCATGGGTATTGGGGTAGTAAGGATATCTGTTTCTGTTCGCCTTGTCGCAGTTACAAGTATTTCTTCTATTTGCCCTGTCACATTAGGTGCTGAATTTGAGTCTTGTCCATATGTTGTAGTTCCAAATGTTGTTAATAACATTATCGCAATTAAAAAAACTTTTTTAGTCATTATTTTACCCCTCCCCAAGAATTATGTTTACAAATATCTTACATTAAATTAGAAGTAATGCAAGTGCATTAATATTAATATAATTATCTTATGTCTCTATTAAAAAAAAATGAAAAAGAACTGTTAACTGTTTTAGGCGATCCTTTTCGTAATAAAACCAAAACTAACATACTAATATCCGCAGAATATCTTTTTGGTAATAAGGGAATAAATGAAACATCTACAAGAGATATAAATATTCATGCAAACTTAAGGAATTCTTCTTCGCTTTCTTATCATTTTGGAAATAAAGAAAACCTCATAGATTCTATTTTAACTGCAAGGATTAGTGAATTAGAAGAAATAAGAATGCGCAATTATAATGAGATGCTAAAAGATAAGAAAAATTTATCTAAGAAAGATTTAATGAAATTATTAATAGGTCCTGTGATTGAAAAAATCTCTAATGATCCTTTATGGAGGAATTTTTTATCATTTTATGAGCAAGTAATTATTTTTAATGATAGTGAAATAATTACTAACGGATATATAAAAATTATTGATACTTATGCAAAAGGAACAAAAAAAATCTACCGATATCTTAATAAGATAGGAACTGGAAAAAATTTAGATATATCGGTTAAAAAAAGGCATGATTTTTTATGTTTTTTTATATGTTCATTATCGCATACGAAAAAAACTGAGCCTCAACTAATTAATGAAAAGAGCTATATTGATTATTTAGAAAAAATTTCGTTAGATATTTTGTTATCGTAACGCATTATTGATTTAAATCTGGGGGATTAAATGCAATCAAAGAAAATTTACTTTTTAATATTTTTTATATTTTCACTATCCTTATTTGGACAAGAAAAAGATAATTCAAATAGCAATAGTATCAATGAAGATGTTCCTTTTATTGAGGATACAGAACTTGATTACATAATTGATGAGGATGGAGAATATACTGAATCAACAGACGCATTTCAGGCCAAAGAAGTAACCATAGATATAGAAAATCACCCAGGAAATAATCTTTATCAAGAAAATTGTAATATTTGCCATAATGGAACAGTTACCAAAGCTCCGGCCCAAAATTGGCTAGAACTGATGCTGCCCAGTAATATATTACGTGCAATGAATGACGGTATTATGCAGTTGCAATCTTCTCACCTTTCAGAAGAAGAAAAAATCTTGATAGCTGAATATTTATATAGGCAAACAAGATCCCAATTTCCTAAAGAAGCAAAAGTAAATATGTGTTCAGATTCAAAACAAGATTTCAATTTGAAAGAAGCTCCAGAACCTTATAACTGGGGGTACGATAATTCAAGATTTATACCAAAAAGCGTAGGTGGATTAGATTCAAAAAATATTAAAAACCTTAAGTTAAAATGGGTTTTTGGTTTTCCTTATAGCCAAAGGGCTAGGTCTCAGCCCTTGTTCGCTCTTGGTTCAATTTTTGTAGGAAGTCAATCAGGTGATGTTTATTCTTTAGATTTAGAAACGGGATGCGTGAAATGGAAATTTACTGCATCGGCAGAAATTAGAACAGCTATAGTAATGGATTTGTGGGAAGTGGGTGTTGAACCTAATTTCAAACCATATATATATTTTGGAGATATATTGGCTCATACTTATGCTTTAGATGCTCAAACAGGTAAATTAGTTTGGAAAATAAAGTCAGATGATCATCCTAATGCTACACAAACCGCATCGCCTTCTAGGTTTGAAGATAAACTATTCATTCCTATTTCGTCCTTAGAAGTTACTTCTGCATCAGATGAAAATTATGAATGCTGTACTTTTAGAGGGGGTGTCCTTGCTGTTGAAGCTAGAACGGGAAAAACCTTATGGAAATCATTTACTATTCCTTTACCTGGAAAATATATGGGAAGGACTTCAGTAGGAACTAGAATGTATGGTCCTTCAGGTGCTCCAATTTGGAATTCGCCAACTATAGATAAGAAAAGAAGATATATGTATGTTGGTACAGGAGAGAACTACTCTTCACCGGCTGACGACTCCTCTGATGCAATTATTGCTTATGACATAGATAGTGGTGATGAAGTCTGGAGAAGACAAACATTGCCAGGAGACGCTTGGAATGTTGCCTGTATGTTTAAAGATAACCCCAATTGTCCTGTTGAGAATGGTCCAGATTTAGATTATTCAGCAAGTTCTGTTTTAATCGAAACTAATAAAGGTGACATTTTGGTAAGTGGTCAAAAATCTGGAAACGCTTTTGGAATAAACCCAGATACAGGAGAAATAATTTGGGAAACAAATATTTCAGGAGGAGGAACTCAAGGAGGAATTCATTTTGGGATGTCTGCTGAAGACAATATTATTTATGCACCAATAAATGACATGGCAAATACTCGTGATGGAAAAATTTACCTTGATCTAAAGCCTGGTATGCACGCTTTAGATGCAGAGACAGGGAAAATAATATGGTCAAAAATTAATCCTAATACTTGTGGCACAATTGAGTTTTGTGATCCTGGAATTTCGGCTGCAAGTACAGCTATTCCGGGTGCAGTTATTGCTGGACACTCGGATGGTGTTATTCGAGTCTATAATAAGGATAATGGAGAGATAATCTGGACATTTAATGCTCTAAAAGAATTTAAAAGTATATCAGGAGTACCTGCTAACGGAGGGGGCTTTGGTGGCCCGGGTCCAGCTATTAGAAACGGATACATGGCGGTTAATTCTGGATATGGTATTTATTATCATATGCCAGGAAATGCACTTTTATTATTTTCAAATGAATAATTTAATACTACTATTATTTTCAAATGAATAATTTAATACTTCAACCAGTAGTTTTAATGTGTCTTTTGTCTTTTTTGATGATGGTTTGGATGTATGCCACAAGAATTCCAGCTTCTAAAGAAATAGAAAAAAAAGGAATAGATCTTCAAGATTTATCTCACCCATCAAAATTAGGTGGGGTATTTCCAAGTAAAGTTGAGAGAGTAGCAGATAATTATAATCATTTATTTGAACAACCAACTGTTTTTTACGCAACAGTATTCGTAATTTGGGCTCTCAATATTACAGATAATTTCTACTTATATTGTGCCTGGCTGTATTTTCTCGTCCGCTTGATTCATTCAATATTCCAGGCAACCTTAAATCTAGTCTGGATAAGATTTGGTTTATTTATGTTTAGTTGGCTTATATTGGCATTGATGATTTTTAAAGTTATCTTTACGATATTTCTATAGAATGGAGGAGATATGTCTAACCTAGAAGAAAGATTAGAAAAACTTGAGGCTCATGATGAAATAAAATCTTGTTTAACTCGATATTGTCGTGCCTTAGATTGGGTTGACGAAGATTTATTAAAAACTTGCTTTGTTGAAGATGGTTATATCGATTACGGTTTTTATGCTGGTGACGCAAAGGGATTTATTCCTGTTGTAATGGAAGTAGAAAGAAATGGTCATAGTTGGCATTTTCTTGGTACCGTGGCAATAGAACTTAATGGTGATAAAGCTGAGGTAGAGAGTTACGGTTTAACTGTAGGTGGTGATGTTGATAATGGACACCTACCTAATGTAAATGTCTATTGTGGAAGATATCATGATGAATTTACAAAAACATCTGAAGGTTGGAAAATAAGTCGTCGCCTTTATATACTTGATGCAAATTTTCCTGCAAGCTCAGGAGATATAAACGAGGCATTACAAGGTCTTTTTTCAGGAGTTGATCTTAGAACAAATAACGATAAATATAGAAAACTATATTAAAAATTGGGAGAATTAAATGTCTACTTTACTCGCACATATAAAAATTGTTGAAGGCCATGAAGAGAAATTTGAAAATATTTCTAGAGAACTTTATGA
>CETB01141241.1_pt1 | contig 10095 bp, 3 predicted proteins | sample 356381 | NCBI WGS metagenome assembly CETB01 (sample SAMEA2622545, study PRJEB7988) | marine metagenome | biome: marine biome (ENVO:00000447); feature: deep chlorophyll maximum layer (ENVO:xxxxxxxx); material: "saline water (ENVO:00002010), including plankton (ENVO:xxxxxxxx)" | depth 155 m | reverse complement strand
TTACCTCCACCTCATTAGAAAGCTCTAGCGAATTAATCTGTGAATCGCTGAGCTCATTGCAAGCCAGTACTGTTGCCTCAAAAGATGTCTTGCTAGTGTCCGAATAGTAATCTCTGGAGGTGTGTGGGAAGTCTTGATATGGGAATATGGCGGTTCTGGATTTTGCCTTCGCTGCCGCCTTGGTTCTCTCGGCATTTCTCGATGCCATGTCTGCAGCGAAACCAACCCTGACCTCTAATTCTGGCCATCCGGACATATTGGCTATGGAGACTGCCATTTCAGGATTCAAACCACGCTCCTCGGAAAGACGGAAGAGTACCTCATCCGGTGCCTCTCTAGAGTCAGCAGGCAAGTCACGAAGAGCGGTTCTAACTGCCGATTCCCCCTTACTAAGCATTAGGTGGTATCTCTTTTCCTCGAGATCTAGAATATGCATTACTCCCTCGCGAGATTGTGTAAATCTCGAGAAGTCGAGATGAGAATCTATGTGGTGAGACCCTAGTTCGGAGAGTGAGACACCGAGATCTAGATCATCCTTCATTCTACAAACCCTTCTAGCTAGCATTCTAACCAAGTATCCCGCCTTGGAATTGCTGGGGACCAGCCCGTCGCCAAGCATGTTGCATATTGCATGCATATGGTCGGGAATGGCGTAAATGCTAGACAATGGCTCGGTAAGTAGCTTGAGATCCTCAACTGAAACATCTAATCCAGACTCTCCAAGTCTGTTTGACAGTTTATGGAAGAGGGATTCGACATCGGTTCCTACGTCGATATTTAGAATTCCTGCTAGCCTGGAAAGTTCGCCCAGGAGGTCTCCCGTATCTACAGAAATACCGAGGTCTTCGACTATTTTATCGAAATTGGCCAACTTCTTCAGCCATGAAACAGATTCGGGGTATATCGCATCGTAAATCGTTGGGGTTCCAGCTGCTGCCCAGCAGAACCTCTCGAGACCATAACCTGTGTCGATTATCTGCAAGTCCATTTCCCTGTATCTCAGTCCCTTGATCTCTACATCCCCATCTTCATGCTCCTCCAGATTCATGAAGACCAGTGTAGCCAGTTCCAATCCCCCTACAATCACCTCTAGTGCAGGTCCCGCGTTCCCCCCTCCTGACCATGGATTCTCGACGTATGTTAGCTCCTTAGGATCGATACCGAATGACTCAACAAGCATCTCGTCGCAATATCTAACGCACTGGTCAATCCAATACACGACATCTCCTTCATTGGGTTTGTTGAAGGCATGATGAGCCATCATCTCGAAGGTGGATAGGTGCCTTCCGGACCTACCCACTGCGGCTACGTCTGTCAGCCTTATACAGGGCTGGCTAATCACCAAGGGATTTGCTGGAGGAGGTACAACGCCACTGGTGACATGGGGTTGGAAATCAGCAATACTGGCTATGGTGAGATGGATGTCGTCCCTCCACCTTGCAACTACTGGATATGGGGAAATTCTAGAATGTCCCCTCTTATGGAAGAAGTCTTGGAACCTCTCCCTCATCGTATCCTTGAGGTCCTTGCCAAGGTTTTGAAACCCCTCAATGATTGGTTTTCCTATGAATGTGTAAGGGTCCTCTGTGCTATCTCCGCAGGTCTCCCTGCTTCCGTCTCTGGTCCAGAATCTGGAACCTGTTATGGTGCATTTCTTACAAATGTGGCCTGATTCTTCCCAAAAGGGAATTTCTACTTCTCCGAAGCTCACTATGCCTCCCTCGGTTGACCCATTGGATGCCGGGTCTTGAAGTCAATGCGCGAAATAGTCCCGGTGCGTTGAAAGGATAGGGGTTCTCAGGAAGGTTGATGGAGGACTGGAGGAGTTTTCTCGAACCTGATGGGGATTCCCTCATGAGGATAAAAAAGCGAGGAAACATGCTTGTTGATGCAGTAGTTGTGTCTGACTCAGCACACGTCGGGAAGAGCAATGATAGGTCGCTTGAGCAATTGGCCAATACCGCATCTCTGCCCGGAGTTGTTGGAGAAGCATGGGGAATGGCAGACTTTCACCAAGGATATGGATTCCCGATTGGAGGGGTAGTAGCTACAGACATAGAAAATGGTGGGGTAATCTCTCCTGGGGGAGTTGGTTTCGACATTAATTGCGGTGTTCGTCTATGCTCGATTGATCTGGGTATGGAGGACCTCATCCACCTGACTAGGAAGAAGTCTGGTAGTGGCAGCAAGGAGTTTGGGAATCGACTGAAGGCTCGAATTCCGGCCGGGGAGTCTGGAAAGAGTGGTTTCAGATTGAGTCCAAATGATCTTGACGGCATCCTATCTGAAGGAGCAAAGGGTGCGACGGAAATTGGCATAGGTCATGACGAGGACCTTTCGAGAATGGAGATGAAGGGAAATTTAGGAGGGGACTCCAGTAGCATTTCCGATGTTGCCAAGAGGAGGGGTTTGTCTGCACTGGGTTCGATAGGAAGGGGGAACCACTTCTTGGAAATTCAAGTGGTGGACGAGATTATGGATGAAAGGACGGCTAGAGTATTTGGCTTGGAGAAAGGGAGGCTAGCAGCAATGATTCACACGGGATCTAGAGGGTTAGGTTATCAGGTCTGCTCGGAGCACGTTAAGGCCCTAGAGGGACGTTACAAGCATCATGATGGGTTTTGGAAATCGGAGGATTGGGAGATATCTATTTCTGATCCTCAACTGGCTTCTGCTCCATTCTTCTCCCGAGAGGGGGAGTCTTACTTCGAAGCGATGAAGTCGGCTGGAAATTATGCATTTGCCAACAGGAATTGCGTGACTCAAAGCCTCAGAGGTGCGCTAAAGGCACATTTGGGTTCTGAAGTTGATGTTGAAGTGATATACGACGTTTGCCACAACATTGCCAGAGTGGAGGAGCACGTTGTTCACGGGTCTAACTGCAAGTGCTGCGTCCACAGAAAGGGAGCAACGAGAGCCTTCGGAGGGGACAGCATGGAGTTATCGGAAGGGTTCGGAGGAGTGGGGCAACCGGTTCTAGTTCCGGGAGACATGGGGACCTCCTCCTATGTCATGTCAGGACCGTCCAGAGGGACGAATCAAGCATTTGGGTCGTCATGTCATGGAGCTGGTAGGGCCATGTCCAGAACAGAGGCTAGGAAGAAAATTGATGGTGCAAAGGTGAAGAGGGAATTAAGCGAAAAGGGGATTGCGATATACGAGACACATGAGAAGTACCTCTCAGAAGAAGCCCCGGATGCCTACAAGGACATTGATGATGTCATCAGACTTACCGAAAATGCAGGGCTAGCCCGTCCGGTGGCTAGGCTTAGGCCTCTAATTGTGATCAAGGGTTAGTTTTACTTGGACACGAGTATTAGTTCGATTCTATCACCTTCTAACATTATGTATTCCTCGAATCTGTCATTAGGCTCATCGTTTACGTTGAGGGTTATGTCGAATTCTTCCCAGTCGGATACCCCGTTCCTGTCAATGTCGAACTTCCTGTCATCGGGACCCATAAGTTTTGGCCCTCCCTCCCTATCCCAGATCTCGAAGAAAGCACCCAGTGGAACGTTCATCTTTTTCGGAGTCTCGATATGGAGTTTAGTGAATCCCGAATTTGAGGCATCATGGACATGGACCCATCGCATCCCTTCCCTGCATCCAGCCTGATCTATACCAGTGTTGGGCTCAATCGGTATCTGCTGGCCATCCACTATTACCTTGAGATTGGGGTGATAGTGTTCCTTTATCCCGATATCCTCACCTTGGGTGTGAGATGTCTGACCGCCTATACATCCGTCAGATACATCCCAATCGGGTTCTGCATCGAAAACACTGGGTTGGAGTACAGCCACGGCGAAAAAGGCCACTGTAGCAGTAGCTGCTAAGGAAATTAGCCATTGCTCAGTTGTAAACGACGGCAACCCCATGAGGGTGCGAGGTCGGACATTTCTCTTGAACTATGGGGGTTTGAAGTACTACATCGAGTATCCAAGTCTAGGAAGGGCCGTAATCGGTTGGGCTGTTCCGGACTGAACCCCGTCTGCCTCCTCCATGATTATCGTGAGTAGTGTATTCACTAGTGCTCTGAGCTCCTCTATCTCCTGCTTCAAATCATCCAATCTAGCTATCTCTGTCATATTGTGCATCCCATCCGAGGGATTTCTCCCTCGCTTCGTTGTCGGACAAGTGGCCTATAAACAAGATAGAGTGTTTCCGCCCAAATATGGGCTTTGCGGGACTCGGAGGATTTCGTCAGTATTCCTCTTCGTAATCCTCGTATTCCTCTTCGTAGTAGTCCCCGCTCCCGCCAGCAGACCTTCTGATTACGTAGAACGCAGCACCCATCAGAGAGACTAGAACAACAAGAGAGCCGGCAATCAAGACCACTCCGCCTCCAGATTGGCCCCCTTCTGATAAAGAGCCGACCTGGATGTCGCTAATCTCCACATTCATGTAGTTGTCATTGCCGTAATCCCCATCGACCACCAACACAAGCAGTGGTTGCCCTGCTTCAGACGGGCTGTACTCAAACTCGGCCTTGACACTGGAGCTTCCAGGCGGCAGATACAACTCGACCGGACCATTGATCAGAGTAGATATAGAGGGTTGGAAGGTCCCATCCACCCTCTGTTCGTATAGGCCAACGGTGATTGTGCCATCACTCTTCCCAGGATTCTCCCAGTAGGTTACTATTGTGATCTTGTCCCCAACCAATGGGTTCTTTGTCGGAGTAAACAGAGAACGAGTGTACTGTCCGTCAAACTCGACGAGTCTGATTGTAGGGGTCCTGGGGGAGTCAGGGCCTCCCAGGCCAGCGATCTCGTTTCCAGCCTTATCAGTTGAAGTGATCCAGAATGAGACCTTGTCTCCATCGCTGATTTCGAACTCCAATGAAGGTGAGAAGTCTAGTTCTCCTCGGTACACGTGAGTATCCTCTTCACTTGAGTACCATGGAATCTCCCCACTGTCCTCAGTTCCAAGGAGTATCTGACCGTTTCTCTGGAACGCCCATGAGACCTGGAGGGGTCCGAAGTTCATCCCTATCTCCTCTATGATGGTAATTGTGATGGGTATTGAGTCGATGTTGTTGGTCTCTATCACGGTAAGAGAGGAGTCGGGGTATGCTTCAACGTTGAATAGGGCAGTGGGTGGCTTGGTGTCCACAGTTACCGATGCTTGTGAGTTCTCAACTGAGTGGGCCTCTCCCGGAACCCCGACCAGTGAAGTCGTCAGAATAGTAGTCGGTTCTATGGGCTGGAAATTTGGAAGGGTCATCTCGACTGTGAAATTTCCGCTAGAGTCCACCGCAGCTAGTGACTCGTAGTTTCCACTTCCATAAGTCATCGAAAGCATTGCAGTGAGATCTGGGTTTACTTCCGAGATTTGTATTCCAGAGCCTTCGTGGTAGACAGTGCCGCTAACTGAGAAGGTGTCTCCCTGACCTAGATACAGAGAGGTTCCCGAAGCGGGAATGATGGGTTCTGATAGGTCCTCTGCCGAATTCGGGATAGCGGATATCCTGTTGTCAAGACGCCATGAAAGAGAGCTGAGGACTTCGGACTCTATCTGGTCCAGCCCATCCTCCACCAAAACTCTAGGCTTACAGTCAAAGTCTTGCTCGGTGAATGGCATGTCCCATGAAATCCTGAACCTCACAGTTAACTCGGTTACCGACCAGGTGATTTCCTCGGTGCTGGCACCAATTAATTCCAGCATGCTATTGCTCGGGCTGGATAGAGTGGAAGTGAACGGTTCATAGGAGAAAACTCCGTACTCACTTCCGTACCCACATAGGAATACTGAGATGTTGTCTATGGTCTCGAATCCATTCGGCTCGTCCAGACGAACCTTGAAGGTGTGCTGAATCCCGGGTACCAAGAAGTAGTCGATGCTGTCTTGAGTTAGCCTATCCAATGAGAATGTGGAGCCCCCTCCTGAGCCGGTTCCAAGACCTGCTCCAGCGAATTCGACCATCACATCCTCTGCCACGACTACGGATGCCCATGAGTTTTCAGCTCCAGGGCCCCCTCCGGTGGATCCATCCTGGTAACTCAGGCCGGCCCAGTCGGTTCCCTCGACATACATGTGAATTAGGTCATTATCCATTGAAGAGACATCGATTCCCATGAATTGCACTTGCTGTTCCCCAGTCAGACCTACGCTCAATTCCCTATTCTGATACTGGTATTCCGCTTCGTCTGCCACTCCGTCCCCATTCTGATCATCTATCCCTTCCCTCCAATAATTTAGAGTTAGAGACTCACCTCTAGCCTGATCCTCACTGATTGTAATGTAAGGGGAGAAAGTGGTCGGTGGTACGACCATGCCGTCAACGAACTGAAGTCCAACTGGGGTCTGGACCTGTATCCTACTTGCCACGGGTGGGTTAGTGTCTACGACGATGTCGACCATTGGTGGGACTCCGGTCGTGTCTTCTGCTCCGTTCGTTGAAGTGGATGGTCCGACTCTCAACATGAGAGGCGAGAGAGTCATAGAGGAAATCCCTGCAGGGGATTGAATCACTCCCGAGAACGCTCCTTGATCCCCTGACTGAAGGTTATAGATGGAGCCAGAGAGGTTCAACGCAACGGAGAAATCGCTTGCTTGGGGTCTCCTTTCGTCTTGGTCTTGGAATCTAACTGTTCCAGAAATATTCAGAAGACCCCCTTCTTGCACGGGGAATGGATAGAATAGAGTATCATAGGTGTTGGAAATTACCCTTTCGAACTCATCCCTAATCTCGAAATTATCTACTTGCAGATCGTTCTCAACCGCGTTCTCACCAGAACGCCCGCTCTCCGATTTCGCAGGCCATATCGTATCTCCGTCTTGGTCATTAGCACGAGCCTCCCAGACAATACTGTCTACGTCGTCCCAGTTCCAGTCTACTTTGAACTTCCAGTGTACTTCGATGTCGACGTACCCGTCACTATGCAAAGACTCGGTGACAAAGCTTTCCACTGTGTTTAGGGGGGCGATGTTGGTTCCTGAGTTCTGGGAGAATTGCACATCCCCTGAGCCTGCTCCCCAAAGTCCATCCAAGCTATTCTCTACTTTGAAACCGATTGACTGGCCATCGGAGGAAGTCCCAACTAAGGTGATTTCTGCTAGTTGTGAGTTGTCGTAAAGATGGTGATGACTTGTGATAATTTCAATCAGATTACCATCGGGGTAGAATGTGTTAGGAACAGAGAAATCCCTATTCACAAACAAGAAATCGTAAACAACTGATCCATCAAGGGAGAGTGCACCGTAGTCAGATGTGACACTCAGTGGTATGTCTGTTTCCTCTTCGAAATCTTCATCGGAAATCCCATCGAGGTATCCCTCTATGTCTGGGCCCAGTCCGGACACGTTCTCAAAGAAGAGGTACCCCATACCTATTGATGAAAGGTGGACGGTCTGAGCAGAGTTCGATGAAACTGATATTGGCACCTCAAGCCAATCCCTTCCGTTCTGAGAATCCGTGTGGGATGCGCTAAGGTAGCCTATTCCAGAAATCTGGGCCAGACTTAGTGTGCTGATGAATGGTGATTCTCCGGAGCCACCTGAAATTGAAGAGCCGGCGACTGAAATCGTGACGGGGGCCTCGAAGCCGTCATCGTCGGGTGAAACGCTGACGAACCCAGAATTGACGGTTGCAGAATCTGGAATCATTACCGTCATGCTCTGCGGGCTAGAGCCATCCAAGGTGAGGGAGGCGCTTCTTGAATATGAGTCGTCCAGGGTCAGCCATGACTGCCAACCTAGGTTGCCGTATGCTAGTTGCCCCGAGTCATCGAACATAGGGAATTTCCATTCGTCTGAACCATCGTCAAGAATATCCAGATGAGGGTTTGAAGGTGGGTTGGAGAAAGCTGAAGAGACTCTTAGGACATCTATCCAACCATTGGTAGGCAGTGTTACTGATGTGGAGAAACCAACCTGTTGGGATGAGAATTGGATAGTCCCTCCCTTGGTAGCAGAACCCAGGGAGTTGCCCAACCTATCGAATATGGTTACAGAAACAGTACTGGAAATGTTTCCAAAAATGGTTACGCTCTTGATCGGGCGCGGAGAGAATACGAACTCGGAAGAAATCGTGCCTGTAATAGCAGTAGCGTTGAGTAGGCCATCCACGACTTCTATTCCGGAGCTGAACTCCCAGCCGTTTTGCCCGGAGTCTGCGTTTAGAATCCGCTTTGCTCCAACGTGAACCTTCTCCAAGCTGGGAGTCTGCTCGGGATCATCCGAACCCATATGCACTTTCAGTCTGACTTGTGGGAACTGTGCCGCATCCACCCCTGCCAAACTGAAAGGGAAAGAAATGTTAGAGAAACCTGGGACCTGAGCGCCTGTGCTACCGTCCAATAACGAGCCGCGAATCCATCCATCCTCGTTTGCATGACCCTCGATGTCTACGAATCCTAGGTTGAATTTCCTATCAGAATCCAAAGATATCGATGGACTGAGCCAGCTTCCAGGGATTCCGTAGTTCGAAATCTGAACTCCTGCGTTGTCTATGAACCAACCAGCGAGATTGTAGTACCCATCTGATCCAAATGCGAATTTGAATTTGACTGAGTCTCCCTTGTATGCATCTAAATTTGCCCTAAGATTAGTCATCTGACTGGTTGAAGCCCAAGTGCCACTCCAAGCTGTACCAGTACAGTGGTCCATGGTGAAAATTCCCATCCCCTGAAGATTATGACCTGCGAACGATGATGCAGTGCCGGTGTACCATCCTGGATCGAAGTATTGCCATGCTCCATTGTTCACTTTGATGAATACGGCTCCACCATCCCATCCCGCTTCAGAACATGACCAATGGTCAAATGTCAGGAATGAAGACCCGTTAAGGGGTATTTCATAGCTAGGAGATATTAGTCTGGCTTCATCTATTCCATTCTCATAGTTACCAGAGAATCCGACCCCATACGCATATGGGAAGGAAGAAGTCAGAGGGGGTCCTGAGTTGGATGAAACCTTGTTTAGGGTAAATTTACACTTGTCATTGCTGCATGTTCCAGAGGTTGAGCGAGTCCAACCAGGGGCTTCCGAGACCGTTGGAGAGTTAGCAGTTGAGTCTTCGAATCCTATCATTTCATATTGGGTACCCTTAGTTATTAACCTGTAAATCCAGTCATCTGGAGCAGGGTTGCCCTGGGAATCTGGCATCCCATAGTGAGACATGGTGGAGGATGAAGGGAAGTCATCGATGAACACGGTACTGCCATCATAATCAACCACTCTGAACTGGGAAATGGTGAGTCCCTCTCTTGTATCTGGGGAGCCTCCTCCGTAATTGAAAGATGAGCTGGTGTCAACAACTATTCTTATGTCCACACTCGATTGGTCCTGGAAACCGGATGGGATGTCGAATGAGACCAATCTGAAGTCTCCGCTCTGATCACCGTATGTTTGGCCATTATCGGCAGTGTAACCATTTCCGGGAATCGGCCCTGATCTTGCTGAACAGTCAGAGGAAGTGCTGCTTGTGCTAGATGAAATATCGGCCCATGTGTTTCCATTCAATGACAGTTCTACGCAGGCATTGTCACTAGATCCTCCCTCCAGATCCCACTCCATGTTGAATTCAATCTTTGATGTCGAGTTTGTGCCGGTTAAGTCGATGTTCCTCTCCAGCACACCATAAGCGTTTGAGTTGTAAGTACAAGAGTTGGCTGTGGTGGTGAAGCAACCATGGTGCCAAACGTCAAGGTCCACCCCTTGGTTGATGGTCTCTATTTGGTCTATGAACCATCCCGGCCTTTCATTTGTAGAATCTGGATGGGTCCAGATTACGAATCTGAATTGTATTTGGTCCGCTTCATCTATTCCTGATAGAGAGGAGAGGGAGAAGTTGCTAGTTACCCAGCCACTATGTGAATCAGATGCAAACACTGGTACTGGCGAAGAAGCCCCACTTGGAATAGGGGCGTCTGTCGAAAGTGTGCTGGGATATCCACCCTGCGGCTCGATATAGGACCAGTTCCCCCAATTGGAATCCGACTTTAGTCTGTATTCAACCCAAGTGCCATCTCCACCTCCAGAAGCAGTACTATCCACATGGTACCAGTGATCAAACGTCAGGTAGTATGAACTAATGTATTGGGAAATTGGAACTGACTGCTCAGGAATCACAAGATGTCCGAATGTTCCAGCGGG
>CETB01058327.1_pt1 | contig 10127 bp, 13 predicted proteins | sample 356381 | NCBI WGS metagenome assembly CETB01 (sample SAMEA2622545, study PRJEB7988) | marine metagenome | biome: marine biome (ENVO:00000447); feature: deep chlorophyll maximum layer (ENVO:xxxxxxxx); material: "saline water (ENVO:00002010), including plankton (ENVO:xxxxxxxx)" | depth 155 m | reverse complement strand
CCTTCAGGTGGTCTTCCTAGCTTCCCAGCATCTCCAATAACAGCAGATCTCGGTGGTACAACTGGTGAGCTTATACTTCTTGGTCCTGATAATAGTGGTAACCCAATTGGTGTTCCAACTACTCAGTTACTAGGAAATGCTGCTGCTCATAGTTCTCTGACTGCATCTAGTTCATTATTTGCTCAAGGTGCATCTGATACAACTACTGGTGATGTTCCATTTTGGACATCTGTAACATCTACTATCGAAAGAGCAGATGCTGCAAATTCCATGATGTACAAAGTAACAGCCGACACAACTTTTAAAGTTTATAATGTCGATGCTATTACTGGTACAACAGTTAGTGGTGATGGTGTATTTATCTCAGCTGACGATTCAACTGCTGGTAGAGCAGCTTACATCGTTTGTAGAGTTAACTACTTACGTCCAGCAACAGCTGTATCTTGGGATGACGTTTCTTCCTTTGTGGACTTTGCTTCACAAGTTGGTGGAACAGATTCATAATTCATATTTTTAGAATTAGTAGAAAGGCGAGTCTTTATGGCTCGCTTTTTTATTGTCAAGAAAAATTTATTGAGTTATTCTAAATAAAGAAGGATTTTTTTAAATTATGTTGTATCAACACAAAATTACTGGAGGCATAGTAGAGAAGATATCTCAGCATGGAGAAGGTGTTTCTATGGTCATAAATGCTAACGACGAGACTGAGTATGTAAATGATGAAGATTTAATTCCTTGTGTAGGAGCTACCAGTGAAAAAATAAAAACAGAAGAAAGATTAAAAGCAGAATTAAATGCAACTGGAGATAAAGAAGCAAAAGTATCTAATAGAGAAACTTTTCCTGTTGACACTAGAATAAATATTAATACAGCAGGTGCTAGACAGATAGCAGATGCCTTACCTGGCGTAGGTTTAAAGACTGCTAGAGATATAAAAGATTTACAAACTACTCTTTCAGGAGAAAGATTTACAAAGTTAGAACAGCTAAGAGGTATTAAAAGAATAGATTGGGATGAAATATTTAAAGAAAACTTAGTGAGAGTAGACTAGTAACAGGTAAATTTTACTTGTTTGAATGAAGCTTGATACCTTTTTACAATCAAAAGTACGTTGGCATTTAGGTTATAATTTAACTTCAATACCTGCTGGTGATCAAGCTAGACTTGAAGAAGCATTAAATAATGTTCAAGATTCTTTTTGGGTTAGTAAAATTGTTGAACAGTTAGGTCGTTGTGACGAAGCAGAAAAGCGTACAGACATGACTGGAAGTATTAACAACGATACTATTCCAAGAAATAGAATAGAGAGTATTGCAGGTGATGTTGATAGAACAGTTGCAACTTCAGATTTTCGTGAAACTTTAAAAACTTGGACAGAAATTTATATTTATGAAACTGATAGATTAGCAATGCATTTATATGTCCCAAACTATAGAAATCCAGCTCAAGCTAGATACAGGTTTAATAGAGAAGGTGCAGAATTTATACAAGCTCTGCCAGGACCTGCCGACGTAGCTGTAGGAACAAGAATATTATTAGAAACTAATCATAGATAATGGTTTTACCTTCAACTAAACTTGGATATACTTTAGGTATAAAAAGAGATAGGGATATTATTAGTCCAAGAGAGAGACAAAAAGCTAGTCCTTTTAAAGGAAGGAGGCGTACTAGAATGGCAGGAGAAAAGCGAGTAGATATATTTTCTGTTCGCCCTGATGAAGCACCTTTTTCTTATACAAAAGGTACTAATCTACCTAAACGATTTACTCAAACTTTAGACATTCCCATAGAGAGGGAGGAGGAAGATTAAATGGCTAAGAAAAAAATGCCACCACAATTATTAGAATATTTTAAAAATAAAAATAAAAAGAAAGAAGATGGCAAGGAAATGTCTGATAAAGAGAAGCGTAAAGAAGCTTTAGATAAGTCTAAAATGATGAAAAATAAAAAAGAAGAGAAAAAAGATAAGTAAAAAAGCCTTCCTATATAATTAAAACAAGTCCTATGAATAAATAAACGTGGCAAGCAGTAGTTCAAACAAACAACCATTAATGGTTGATCGCCCAGCAACGAATTCGACACTGTGTACGGTTTCGTCTGGACAATCATTTTTAACAAGTTTAATCCCAACAGCTGTTGGTAATGCAACAAAAGTATTTGATGTTGACTCTGCATTAACTGACACTTCTATTAGTGGAGCATATATAGATGAGATTTGGTTTACATATACAAAAAGGTCTATACAAAAACTTGATGCAGTAACTCCTACTCAAGGTACTTATTCTGCAACTGGCACGGTCTGTACAGTAACTTTATCAGGTGGACATAATTTAGAAATAGGTCAAAAAGTATTTTTAGATTTTCTTACATATAACACAGGAACTGTTCCAACAGATGATACTTTTACAGTTGCGGACACTGCTAATTTTACGTCTACAACTTTTGATGTAACAGTTCCATCACAGTCAGCAGCAAATGGAAATGTTAATGTTTCTTTACCTATTGATTTTTGTTTTTATCTTGTTAGCACAGGAACAATTACAAACATCAACCAATTTTTCCCTCTATTTACTCAAAGTATTCCTCAAGTATCAGAAAATCAAATTTTAAGTACAACACTAACTGAAAAATTACCTTTAATAAATCATCCTGTAGTTCAATCAGGTGCATTAAACTTTGCTGGTGCTAATAATGAAATAGCTCCAAAACAAAGAGGTTTAATGCTAAGAAGAGGACAGGCATTATATGTAGCAGCAAGTGGTTCTACTGCTTTAACAAATGGATTCTACTGTAACGTACAGGGTGGATTCTATTAAAGATTATGTCATTCGGATTTAAAAAATTCGAAGATAAATCAAATTTCGAATTAAAAAATAATTTTAAAAATTTTGAGAATATTCCAAAAAAACCTAGTGTCTATCCAAGAGGATCTGATGGTTATGCATTAGAAAGTGAAGTTAAATTTTATAACCAAGATTCTTTATGGACTAGATGGAGAAGAGGCTATGAATTATATACATTTACACAACAGATACTAGGATCTACTGCTAAAGAAAGAGATAAAAGAGGAGACTATAGATTATTTTTTACTTTTCAACAATTTCCTGGAGTTTTCATACCTGCAAGAATATTTACTTTTCCTTCTACTAATCAAGAATTAGGAGAACATATTTGTGGAATGAGAGATACAGATGGTTTTAGTTTTTATGATTTTGGTTTACCAATATTAGATGTTAGATATTTAGCACCTCAAGTAAATGCTACATACTCACAGAGTGGAACTACGTTAGTTGTCACAAAAAATGATCATGGTCTTTTTCCAGGAGATGATGTTTACTTAGATATATCTACAGGCAGTGCGACAGATGAGACTCTAACAATTATAAGTAAGACACAGAATACTTTTACCTTAACTGCTTCTAATTCTGCTACAACTTCGGGAAATGTTGTTTATCATAATTCAACAGAATTTAATGATACTCGTTGGAGATTTATAAGAGTAAAACTTAGATCTTTACCTACTGAAGTTGCTTTCTTAGCAGGAGAAAGGATGGCAGATCGAATAGTTGAAAGAGACTCTGGTATATCTTCTACCTATTCAAGATCAGGATCTACAGTTACCGTTACTTGTAGTTCCGCTCATGGATTATCTACAGATAATAAAGTTTTTGTTGAAGTAAGTACAGGAGCTGTTTTATCAGGTAGATATACAATCGAAGTTACTAGTTCTACACAGTTTAAATTCACTACAATTCCTACTGGAACAACTTCAGGAAATTTAAAATTATTTAGATTAATAAGAGGATTTAGATATGACGATTATGTTGGATATACAGTAACAGGATCTGATGCTACAACAAATGAAATTATTTTTCAAAAAGCAGATAGCTATGGTGCAAAAACTGTAGATACAATAGCTAAAACAACTGTACCAGCTCATAGAGGTTTTGCAGTAGGAAGATTTTTAACTACAGAACTAAGATGGAATTGTTCTTGTCAAGATTTTTCTAGACGAGATAGTTATGATTTATTTAGTAGAAATAATCATGAGAAGTTTCCTGTAACTGCAATTCGAGATACAAAGCCTGGAAATATAATTCAAAATGATGGATCTTTAGATGAAAGAAGAGATGAGCCTGGAGTATTTAGAGATTTAGGTTATGTGACTATAAATAATTTTTACGAGTTACCTGAGTATGAAGATGAAAAACAAGATTCTTTTCAAAATTTACAATATTATCAATTACGTTGGTGCAAGCATATTTATGCAGCTATGTGGTCGATACTTCATGATGAGGGTAATGAACCACTTAAATTAGCAGCAAAATATAATCAAGATGGTATTAATATTACTGTAGATTTTGAGAATCATAATTTAAATAAAAACGATAAAATTCAATTAAATTTTACAAGTGGAAATGCAATATCAGGTGAATATACAATTACTGATGTTCCTAATCCAAATAGTTTTACTGTTATTTATCCTTTTACACAGACTACAGGTGGTTATGTAACTGTTGAAAATTTAAAGAAACACGAATATGTTGGAGCATGGTTATTAGAGCCTAGTGATAAACCAATTGGAAAAGGATTAGAAAGTTGGGAAAAAAGATGGGCAAAAGAAAAAAGAAAGATGCAAGAAGCTGTTGAAGTATTTGCTTTATATAATCGCTCAACAAAATGGGAAGGTAATAAAAATATTATTGGTGATTTTAACTTACCTCAAGATATAGCTAATTTTGATCCTTCTGTTATTGCAATGACTTTAACTGATAGTTTAAAAAGAGATGAAACAGGTGGTTTGAATAGATCAGGAAAAGCTTTTAATACTACAAACAGAATGATCGCAATGGTCAATAAATTATTTAATAAATCTCCAACAGTTTTAGATGATATAAAATTTGGAATTGTAAATAGACCACTATCGGAATTTACTAATGTTTTTGAAGCAGGATTATTACAAGCTGGAGATTATATAAATGGCGAATTATTAGATGATGCAGTTAATACAAGTAACATGGATGCTGGAACATATAATCCAGAGACTGCCCAAGATACAGTAGTAGATGCAGGACTATATATAAATGTCTAATTATGGCAGTACAAATTCAATCTCGTAGATCGAGCACAGCACATGACAGACCTTTCCCAATAAGATTAGGAGCTGGTGAATTAGCGGTTAACAATAATAGTGTAAGTCCAGGTTTATTCTTTGCAGATAATACTGCATCTCCAAGTACAGGTTTAATTAAGGTAGGACCTGTTCATATTGGATCTACTGCACCTAACATTTCCCCTACTGGATTTACTTCTTCTAGTAAGGGTGAAACTTGGTTAGATACAGCTAGTACTCAAATATTTAAAGTTCATGATGGATCATCATTTCAAATCGTAAAAGCAGTTGCATCTGTTTCTGCTGGATTACCTACTAATCCTGTTAATGGGCAATTAGTTTGGGATACAAATAGTGGTGGAGCTTTAAAAATATATTTGTCTTCAATTAATAATTGGCAAGCTGTCTAGTTACTTATTTAATAAATGATCTAAAATTCTATCTAATTTACTGTGAACTGCTTGCATTTCTCTTAAAAAATCTTCTTTTAATACATAATCATGTAAAACTTCATTTTTTAATTTTTCTACTTTTCTTTCTATATTTTCAAATCTTCTATCTAATTTTTTATTAAAATTACCTAAAGCCCTTGATATACCAGCAAAGGCTCCAATACTACCAGAAATAATAGCTGCAATGACTTGAGGTTCCATAATTTAATTATAATGGTAGGCACAGTTTAAAATAGATAATTATATGTAATTAACATGGCAACAGGGTACGAACCAAATATACAAGGAGCTATTGCTGCACTAAGAGATTTGATGATAGCTAATAATGTAAACTTAGCTCGTGAACCATATGAGCCTAATTACAGAGGATTAGTAGATGCAGTAATTGATTTAAAAGAAGGATTTCCAACATTTGCTCCTGCTCAAGTCACATTTAATGCTACTGCTTTTGAGAATGTTACTGAAGGTGATGCTTTATATATGAGAACATCAGACGGAAAAGTAGGTAAAGCTAGTGCTGCAGATGGAACTATAGAAAATGCATTTGTGATTGGATTTGCAAATATATCTGCTCTTACTGGTGAGTCATTACAAGTTGCAGTAGCTGGATTAAAAGACATATCGGGATTAGATGCAGGAGATTTATTTTTCTTATCTGCTACAACAGCAGGTGCAATAACTGCAACTCCTCCTTCTTCTGCAGGACAGGCAGTTGTAAGAATAGGTGAGGCTGCAACTGCAACCAAATTATCTATTCAAATTGAACCCCCAGTTAAACTAAGTTAATGGCTTACGAACCTTATGCACCTAATGCTCAGGGATTTACTGAAGCATTAATTGATTTAAAATCAAATTTTCCAGGACAAATAGCAAATAAAATAAATGGTTTTGCTGCAAATGCTTTTGAAAATTTAACCCAAGGAGATGCTGTATTTTCAAGATCTAGTGATGGGCAACTTGGAAAGGCTATAGCTAATGATACACAAGATAAAGCAAGAGTAGTAGGATTTGTAGAAACAACTGTATCTGCTGGAAATTTAGTTAGATGTATTGTTGAAGGTATTACTCCTGTTTCAGGATTAGATGCAGGAGATCATTATTTTTTATCTGCTAGTTCTGCAGGAGCGATAGTAAAGACTCCCCCATCTAGCTCAGGACATTTTGTGACAAGGGTTGGAGAAGCTGCTACTACAACATCTTTAGTAGTAAAAACGGAGCCACCGATAGAAATAGATTAACAATTTAGTGGTCGTAAAATAAATATAAATAAGTTCTTTTGGTTAAGGACTTGATCGAGATATGAAATGGCAACTAGAAAGGCGTTAGTACTTGTTTCTGGTCTTTTTCAGGAGTTAAATTCTTCTGCAGATAAATTAGATTTTGCTGGAAATAGTACTTCCGATTTAAGTGAGGGTACAAATGAATATTTTACACAAGCAAGAGCTAGAGGGTCAGTAAGTGTTGCGTCTGGAAATGGTTTAACTTATAACTCTTCTACTGGAGTTCTTGGAACCAGTGCAATACCTAATTCTCAACTAGCAAATGATGATATAACTATTGGAAGTACTGCAGTTGCTCTTGGAGCTACTCAAGGAACTTTTACAGGATTAACATCTTTAGCCTCCACAACATTAATATCTGGAGTTACTGATGCTGCAAATGCAATAACAATTGCTAGTGGACAAATAGTTTTTGAAGGAGCTACAGCGAATGATTTTGAAACAACTTTAGCGGTCACTGATCCGACTGCAGATCGTACTATAACTTTTCCTGATGCAGGTGGAACAGTTGCACTCACAAGTGATATTTCTTATCCTGTAACTTTAAATAATTCAGTAACTCTTACAAATAAAACTTTAGCTCTTGGATCAAATACAATATCAGGAACTATAGCTCAGTTCAACACTGCTGTTACAGATGCAACTCTTGCAACCACAACGGGTTCTGAAACTTTAACAAATAAATCTGTAAACCTTGCAAATAATACTTTAACTGGGACATTCGCTCAATTTAATACTGCTGTTTCAAATGCCACATTAGTTTCTACAACAGGAACAGAAACTTTAACAAATAAAAGTCTTACTGATCCAGTTCTTACAGGATCGTCATCTTCTGCAGGAAGTATAGTTTTTAAAGAAGATACTGATAACGGAACAAACTCTGCAACACTAAAAGGTCCTGCATCAACAGCGGATGTAACAATTACTTTACCAGCCGAAACAGGAACTGTCCTAACTACTGCATCTTCAATTGCTAACAGTAATCTTGCAAATAGTTCCTTAACTATTGGTAGCACTGGAGTTGCTCTTGGAAGTAGCACAACAACATTTGCTGGATTAGCATCGATAACTTCTACTGCAGTTATTACAAATGACAGTGGATTCAGAATTAGAAATAACTCAGATAATACAAAAATTGGTGCTTTTAGTTCTGCCTCTATTACAGCTGGTCAGACTAGGACATTAACATTTCCTGATTCAGATGGAACTATAGCAACTCAAGCTTATGTAAATACTCAAATTACTGCTGAGGATTTAGATATTGAAGCTGACTCTGGAACTATTGCTATTGATTTAAATTCAGAAGTTTTAGATATTGAAGGAGGAACTAACATCACAACTGCTGCAACAGGTAACAAAGTTACAATTAATATGTCAGGATCCTTTGCAACGGAGGATTTTGCTACGGCTATAGCAGTGGCTTTAGGATAGTATTATGGCAACCCAAGTTCAATTTAGAAGAGGAACAACAGCTGAGCACACTAGTTTTAAAGGTGCTGATGGTGAAGTCACAGTAGATACCTCATTAAAAACTGTTGTAATACATGATGCAATAACTAATGGAGGTTTTCCATTATTAAGACAAGATGGTTCAAATTCATTATTTTCGAAAACTGGTGATCTAAATAATTGTTCTTTAAAATTTAACGGAGACACTAATACAGGCTTGATAAGTCCTGTTAATGATGAGATATCAATAGTAACTGGAGGAGTTGCACGTCTTACAATAGATTCTAATGGGGCAGTAACAATTCCAGGTAATGTAACTATAACGGGAACATTATCTGCAACTACTACCAATTTTTCTGATCAAATTGCATTAATTCTTGCACTAGGATAATATGGCAAATACCTTCAAAAGCGACACTAAATTAAACGTAGTAACGGATGCAGTTACTAGTTCTAATGCAACTGTTGTTACCGCTGGTGGTAGTTCAACACTAGTTTTATTAAGTATTTTACTTTCAAATACCTCAGCATCTAGTGTTCAGGTTGATGTTTCTTTAATAAAAAACAGTGGAGATAATACTCATCTTATAAAAAATGCTCCTGTACCTGCAGGTAGTTCTTTAGAAATAATAGCTGGATCAAAAATAATAATGCAAGCAAACGATATTCTTAGAATAAGAGCTGGCACTGCGAGTAAAATAGATGCAACTGTAAGTTATCTAGATCAAACTTAAGGAGATATAACAAATGGCTCTTAATACAGTAAGTTCAGATAGACTTTCTACAAACGTAAAGAATACAAACTTTACTTCAGCTGAGAAACAAGATTTAACAGATGATATTTTACCTTTAGCAGGACAGTTAGGTAATAGAAATTTAATAATTAATGGAACTATGGAAGTGTCTCAACGTGGCACGAGTGCTGTAATTACCTCTGATGGTAGTAATGAAGGTTATAACACAGTTGACAGATGGCAGACTATATTTGCAGGTAGTGCAGGGGGAGCATTATCCACTGAACAGTCAACAGATGCTCCTGACGGTTTTTTTAAGTCTGTTCTTTTAAAATGTACAACTGCGTCAACAAGTCTTAGTGGTTCTGAACACGTTTTATTTAGTCAAAAAATAGAAGGACAAGATCTAAGTTCTTTGGAATGGGGAAAAACATCTCCTAAAAGTGTTACTTTTTCTTGGTATATGAAAGCTACTAATCCTAAAACATTAGCTGCACACTTAACCACTCCTGTAGGAAGTGGTAGATATTATTTAAAGAAATTTACGCCAACTACAAGTTGGGCAAGATATTCATTTACAATTCCTGGAGATTCGGTTGCAACTACTACTTCTAATGCAGAAGGTTTGTCACTTCGATTTGGATTATCTATTGGTTCAAGTATGCAACAAGCAGCCGACTCTACTGCATGGTCAAGCTCTGCAGCTCATGGAGTGAGTGGACAAGGTAACTTTTTAGATAGTACAAGTAATGAATTATATATTACAGGAGTGCAATTAGAAGTAGGCACCGTGGAAACAAAGTTTGAGCATAGGTCATTCGAGAATGAGTTGGCTAGGTGTCAGAGATACTATCAAGTGCTTGCTAGTACTGCTGAAGATCTAATTGGAATGGGTTATGCACATAGTAATAATGCTTATGTTGGCAGACCTTTATTAGTAGAAATGAGAGCAATTCCTTCTTTAGATGACAAAACATCAGGTAGCACTAGATTTAGAGTAAATGGAAACGCAAACAGCAATACAGGAGATAATGCAAGTCTTGATAGTGCTGTTTCTAATAACAGAATTTTATCAATAGTTTTTACTGGTTTTAGTGGC
>CETB01033699.1_pt1 | contig 10142 bp, 8 predicted proteins | sample 356381 | NCBI WGS metagenome assembly CETB01 (sample SAMEA2622545, study PRJEB7988) | marine metagenome | biome: marine biome (ENVO:00000447); feature: deep chlorophyll maximum layer (ENVO:xxxxxxxx); material: "saline water (ENVO:00002010), including plankton (ENVO:xxxxxxxx)" | depth 155 m | reverse complement strand
CCAGAAACTGGCGAGACGATTGATTTAAAAACCGGAGAAATTATTGGCCAGGATGGAAAGAAGGATAATTAGTTGGGTGACTGCCCAATTTCGGCCTCCGAATTTAATTTTGTGGACTTTTACAGATAGGAAGTAAAAAAATCAGTACACATCTCTTAGATATCTGTGTTCTTCTTTCATTAATGTTTGATTAATATAGTGTTCAGCGTCTTCCTTTTTCATTTTGCCATAATCTTCAGCTATCTGAATTAGTGCTTTGTGAACATCTTTTGCCATATATTGTTTGTCTCCGCAAATGAAAAAATAGGCACCATTATGCAACCATTTCCATATTTCTTTTCCATTGCTTAATATTCTGTTCTGAACATAGATTTTATCTTTTTGGTCTCTTGAGAATGCTGTGGTTAATTTAGTTAGTTTTCCTTCTTTCATGTATTCAAACCATTCATCTTTATAGAAAAATGTACTTTCTTCATGCACTTCTCCAAAGAAAAGCCAATTCTTTCCCGTAGCTCCAGTTCTTACTCTTTCTTCCATGAATGCACGGAAAGGGGCTATTCCAGTTCCAGGTCCAACCATAATTATGTCTTTTGAGCCGTTTTCAGGTATAACAAAATCTCTTGTTGGCTGTATGTAGATTGGAACTTCGGTTTCATTTACAACAATCCCCCTTGCTAGATCTCCTGTTGCTAGTCCATACCTGTCTCTGTCAAAATTATTATATTTTACAATTGCTACTGTCAAATGTATTTCTCCAGGGTGGGCTTTTGGTGAGGAACTAATTGAATATAATCTAGGTGCGATTGGTGATAATGTATCTATAAATTCTTGTGGAGTAATTTTCACCTGGTATTCGTTCATAATATCTATATAATCTCTAACGAACAAATATTTTTCCAATTGGTCGGGATCGCCCAAAATAGCTTCTAGTTCTCTTTTTGGTTTACCTTTTCCCAATTTTTCATGAACCATAGTAAGGAATTTTTTTCCAGCTCTATGGATCACGAAACGGTGCAACAATGCATTTTTAAGCGTAGTTTCATCCATATCTCCTGTAGATACTTTATCACTGCGTTTTGCTCTAAGTTTTCTAATTGTGTCCTTAACTAAAAGTTCATTATTCTTTGGAAATAGGCCCATCGCATCACCAGATTTATATCTAATTCCGCTTCCTTTAATCGAAAATACATAATGGTTAGTTTCCTTTCCGGAACCTTCAGAGATGGTATATGAATCCACTACCTTCGCCATATACGGATTTTTTCGATTGTAATCTATACTATCAATCCCTAAGTTTTCTTTGGTGGGTGAGGTGTTCTGCTCTGTTTATGTTTAACCATATGCTTTCTTTTGCTTGGTCTAACTTTTTCAGCACCTTTACCTTTACTCATTAATCCTCTAGATTTCTTTCCTGCAGAAGTTAATCCTCTGTGCACTCTTCCTTTGTGCGCACGGTTACAAATCCAGTTGATTTTTGAATCTGATAAAATTACTGGGTGATTAGGATCAACAAGTATAACTTCATACCATTTATACCTTCCATCCTCAGCAACCCAATAAGAGTTTAATATTTCAAGATTAGGATATTTTTTGCCAGTTCTTTCTTCAGCTATCATTTGTAAATTTTTACCCATTGTTATTTTAGAAATACCTGCCCTTTTTGCTCTTCTACCAGAAGTTATAGCGTGCTTACGCATTCCTCCTCTCCTTATTCTTGTTCTTACAAGAACATATCCTTGCTTTGCCTTATATCCTAGACTTCGAGCCCTATCAAGTCTTGTAGGCCTATTAATTTTTGTTGAAGCGTCCTCTCTCCTGTATGAAACAATTCTTTCTTTCTGAAGAGCTTTCAGATTATTAGATGGAACTTTCCACTGATCTCTAACGTAGCTGTATATTGATTTACTCATTCGCGATTCCTCACTTCTCGGGTTCAGCTTATGCCACATTCCCGATATTTGACTTTAAAGAGACTTCCTTATAAAGCTTGATATATGTCGGAATATGAGTAAGAATTTGGAGCGTGTAGATTTAGTTCCCCCTGAGAAAGTAAAAGGTTTCCTTGGTTCGTACTACCCCCCACCAGATCCAGTTCCTCATTTTATTAATAAAAAATTAGAAGAAATTTATTCAGTCAAAAGAATGCATATTATAGTAAATCCTTTTGCAGGCAAAAGGAAGGGAAAGGAGATATCTAATTTAATATCAAATGATTTAAATGAATCCAATATAAAGTCTATAATTTATTTTACTGAACATAGTGGCCATGCTGAAGATTTAGTTTTAAATTTGGAGTTCCATGAAGGTGATGCTTTAATGTCTGTTGGGGGCGACGGTACACTGTCAGAAATAATTACTGGCCTTCTAAAAAGGAAAGATTCCTCTTCACAAAGAATTCCAGTTTCTATAGTGCCTTCAGGTTCTGGTAATAGTCAAGCAAACGATATGGAAATTACAGACTATTTAGATGCAGTTCAAAGAGTATTCGATGGGCGACTTCGAAAAATGGATGTTGGTAAAGTAACATTTAGGGATGGGGAAGAGAAAAAGGTGCGTTATTCACATAATTTAGTCGGTTGGGGTTTGGGTGTAGATGCTAATATTTTAGCTGAGAAGATGCGTTTTTTGGGTCCGATAAGATATGATTTAGGCTCTTTAATGAGTATTATTAGAGGCAGAGTCAGAAAAGCCAAATGCTACATTGATGGTAATTTAATTGATTCATCATTTATTTTACTTTTGATACAAAATACCAAGACTGGAGGAGATAGGCTAACTCTGGCCCCTATGGCACATGTAGATGATGGGAAAATGGATTTAGGAATAATTTATCATATAAGTCGTTTCAAAGTTCTTAAATTATTCAATCAATTAAAGGCCGCAGGTTCTCACGTCTGGAATCCTAATGTTGAATATTATAGATTTAAAAATCTTGTAATTGAAACAGATGAACCTACTTTTATAAATGTTGATGGTGAAAATTTGGGAACCACTCCATTAGAAGTAGAGGTTATGGCTTCAGCTTTGAAAGTTTTCCATTGAGGGAAATATATATTAGTGAGTTCCTTAGTATAACCTCTAGTTATGTCATCTAATCTTGTTTTAAGGCAGAAATTAATAGAATGTAAAGCCTTAAAGTTTGGAGAATTTACTCTAACTTCTGGTAAAAAATCAAGTTATTATGTTAATATGAAAATGGCATCTACAAATCCAGAGATTCTTAGATTGATTTCAGTTGAATTTGCAAAACTTATTCCTGATGGAACAGATATCATAGCAGGTATGGAATTGGGTGCAGTTCCCTTAGCAGTTGCATTATCTCTTGAAAGTGGTATACCTTATACAATGATAAGGAAAGGGGAAAGAAAACATGGGACAGGTTCTAGGTTAGAGGGACCTTCAGAAGGCAAAGCCGTTCTGATTGATGATGTGGCTACAACAGGTGGATCAAATATCGAATCACTTAAGGTTCTTCAGGATGAAGGTATCGAAGTTGCTAAGATTATGGTTGTAGTTGATAGAGAAGAGGGTGCGCAAGAGAAGTTAATTCCCTTTAATATTCCATTTGAAAGTTTAATCAGTGCCTCAGAATTGAGTGAAAAATGAATTTTCTTGTCATAGGTAGTGGAGCCCGAGAGCACATAATAGCTCAAAAATTATATGAATCTGGAGTTACGGTATTTTCCATTTTAACTAACCGTAATCCTGGAATGATGAAATTATCTCGAGAATTTATTTTTGTAACTAATTATCAAAATAGCCTTAAGGCGATTGTTGATTTTGCTTTATTAAAAGAAGTAAATTGTGTAGTAATCGGTCCAGAGGATCCATTATCTTTAGGTTTTTCAGACGCATTTTGGAATAAGGGAATACCTGTAGTAGGCCCCCTTAGATTATTGGCGCAAATTGAAACAAGTAAAGGTTTTACAAGGGATTTATTGGATAAAAATGAAATGAATATTTCACCTCAATATCAAAGATTTGAATCAATGAATGGAGTAGAAGATTTTTTTTCTTTTTTATCTGGAGAATATGTAGTAAAATATGACGGATTAATGGGAGGTAAAGGTGTCAAGGTTTCAGGAGAACATCTAATGTCTGTGGATGATGGAATTGCGTACTGTAAAGAATTGATTGATAAAGGAGGTTCATTTGTAATTGAAGAAAAATTATTTGGGGAAGAATTTTCTTTGATGAGTTTCTGTGACGGAACTAATGTAGCCCACATGCCTGCAGTTCAAGATCATAAGAGAGCACATGAAGGAGATACAGGCCCCAATACTGGAGGTATGGGGTGCTATACAGATTCTAATCATTCATTACCTTTTGTGAAAGATAATGAATTAGATGAGGCTAAAGAGATAAATGAGCGTGTTGCTCATGCATTAGGAGATGAATTTGGAGAAGGATACAAGGGGGTACTCTATGGAGGATTTATGATTACAGGAAACGGAGTAAAGCTTATTGAATATAATGCGAGATTTGGAGATCCTGAAGCAATTAATCTTCTAACTTTATTAGATTCTGATTTTGCATCTATCTGTATGAATATTGCTGAGGGAAAACTAGAAGAAGTGAAATTCAAAAAGGAAGCTTCGGTTTGTAAATATATTGTGCCTGAAGGTTATGGTAGTAATCCTGCTAAAGATGCAACACTTGTTGTTGATGATTCTTATGAAGAGCATGGAGATTTGTACTATGCTGCAGTAAATTTAGAAGAGAGTGGAATTATAGAAACTACAAGTTCAAGAGCTGCAGCTGTTGTAAGCTGTGGTCAAAATATAAATGAGGCAGAGGCTAAATGTGAAAAGGCTCTTTCATATATTTCAGGAAATAATTTGTATGTTAGAAATGATATTGCCAAGTCTCATTTGATTAAGAAAAGAATAGCTACTATGGAGTCTATAAGATGAGTATAATATTAGATTTTGGCTTACTATGTTTGGGATTCTTCCTGCTCACTAAAGGTGCCGATTATTTCATTGAAAATTCAGCCTCTTTTGCTGAAGAAAAGGGGATATCACCACATGTAGTAGGAGTTACAATTGTGGCATTTGGGACTAGCCTCCCTGAGCTTTTAGTATCAATAATTTCTTCAGTTCAAGATTATAATGATTTGGCTTTAGGAAATATAGTCGGATCTAACATCTCTAACATAGGTTTAGTTTTAGCAGTTTCAACTTTCATATTTTATTATGTGCTAGGAACTAACATTGTTCCTGAGAAGGATGCTAACGACGATAGTTATGTTATGTTATTAGCAGTTTTTTTACTTTTCTTTTTTGCAAGAGATAATCTAATTTCAGTTGATGAAGGTTTAATTTTCTTCCTTTTATATTTATTTTATATTTATTGGCTATACAAACGATCAAGCAATGACTCTGTTGATGAAGTGGAAGAAAATACTTCTTTTGTATTTCTATTGGGAGGATTAATTGGATTACTTTTCGGAGCTCAAATTACAGTTAATGCTGCAGTTTCAATCGCTGAAACCATGGGAGTTTCAGAAATAGTAATAGGCCTTAGTGTAGTTGCAATTGGAACTAGTTTACCAGAATTGGCAGGCACAGTATCAGCAGCACGTATGGGTCACAAAGAGATAGCCGTGGGTAATGTTATTGGGTCGAATATAGCTAACATTTTTTTGGTTATGGGTATTTTAGCTATGATAAATCCAATAGCCGTAGAACAGTTTGTTATCGAACGTACACTTCCATTATTAATATTACTAACTATAGCCACTTTCGCAATGATTCGTATACCTCTTACTAGAGTGGGAGGTACTGTTTTATTCTCCTTCTTTTTACTTTTTCTTTATCAGTTAATATAATATGAGAGATATAAAAGAATTTGAAATTCTCGACATTAATGCAGTTAGTAATGGCTATGATATTTTCGATTTAATGGAAAATGCAGGAAGAGAACTATCTAAGCACATAGTTTCAAATTTTTCTGAATCTGAATTATTTTTGTTCGTTTGTGGTAAAGGAAATAATGCAGGAGATGGGTATATTGCAGCCAGTATTCTTCACAAAGAAGGGCTTAATGTTAAAATTATCAATACTGCTAGTGAACTCAAATCTCTTCCAGAAGCTGCATTAAAATTGTATCAGGGTGAGATAGTAGGGAAATCTTTCCTTGATCAAGTTTCAAAAGAATCTACACTTTTAGTGGATTGCTTATTGGGTTCAGGAATAAAGGGAGAGCCTCGGGATGATTTTTTACCAATTATAAATAAAATCAATAATTTCACTAATATACTGTCGGTTGACGTACCTTCGGGTTTTATGAAAAAAACATCAGTATTAGCTACACAAACACTAACATTTCATGATAAAAAGATAGGTATGTCAACAGAAACATGTGGAGATATCTTTGTAGCTGATATTGGTATTACTGATGAAGTTGATGAATGTTGCGGACCTGGGGAGCTGGAATTATTCCCTGTATTTGATCCTGATAAACATAAGGGTCAGAATGGGAAAGTGGCAGTAATTGGAGGAGGTGCATATGCAGGTGCTCCATCTATTGCAGGTATGGGAGCTTATAGAGCTGGTGTAGATCTAGTTCATATTTTTGTGCCTGAGAGTAATTTTGATCAAGTATCAACTTTTGCCCCAGAATTAATGGTTCATAAATTAGATGGAGAGGTTGTAGATAGAAAAGTGGTGAAACTATTGGAATCTTTTGATTTTGATAGTATAATAATTGGTCCAGGTATGGGAAAGGATTCAGAATCACTTATGGCTGTATCTGAAATAATTGATAATTTTGATAATTTAGTTATAGATGCGGATGCTATTTTCAAACATCATTTTAAGAAAAAAAATATACTTTTAACTCCACACAAAGGAGAGCTTAATAGGTTAGGAGTAAAAGCTAAAAAAGAATCTTTGATGAAATTTTCTGAAGATTATGATGTTACAATATTGTTTAAGGGAAAAATTGATTACATAACTGATGGTTTATATTTCAAGAAAAATATTACTGGACATCCGAGAATGGCGGTGGGAGGTACTGGAGATTTATTGGCAGGAATATGTGGAGGTTTAATGGCTCGAGGTTTAACTGCATTCGAGGCCGGCCGTTTATCATCGTATGTTTTAGGAATTGCAGGTAAAATGTGTTATGATGAAATTGGGCCAGGTTTCATTCCAACGGATCTGGCCTTATGCGTTTCAAAGGTGTTTGGCCAAATTTAATTATCTTTTTCGTGAGGCAATTATAATTATTACAAAAATAATAGGAGCCATACTTAATCCTGATAATGAACCTTCCTCTTCATCATTTACGACTTGATTTTGCTTCTCTGAAACAATTATATTTTGTTCGTAGGATTTTAAAGTTCCATGCCCTGTATCAATTTCTATACTGTAAACATAGGTACCAGGATTTTCAAAGAATAATTCTCCGTAATAATAATTTCCATCAATTTCCATAGGTATTTTTTGCCCTTCTGCAAGAACATCAGAATCCACTTTAGCTATTACAAGGTTAACAGATTTTGGATTTTCGTAATCAATAACAGCATTAATTTTCACGATATCATTAGCATAAATATTTGAAGGTGCTATTGAGTTTATCAAACCTTTATTTTTAACCTTAAGATTTTTGTAAATTTTATTTGTAGCTCCCCATTCATCTACACATTCAACTTCTAATAAACATTCTCCATCATCGTATTTAGTAGAATCCCAGGCGAAGGAAACATCATATTGATTGTTAGTGAGTTTAGGAATATCCATCTCAATCCAATCTTCTCCATCAATTCGATATCTAAGGGTTTGTAAATCACTATAATCTTCTACATTAATATCAAAATTTGCAGTAGCAGAAATGTCATAAGTGTTTGAATTAAGAAGAATATAGGGTGGATTACTATCAGTTTCAAAAGACGTAGATAAATTGGTAGTATATTCTTGATTGTCAGTTGATTTAATCATCAAATCATGCCAACCATCAGATAATGGAGTCCAGTAATCTTCAAAGATTGTATTACTTTCTCTTTCCATAACCTTCCAATCTCCATCATCAATCTTATATTCAACACTTTTTATACCTTCAGGATCTTCGGTTTCGACTTCTATTTTAATCCTAGAATTATACAATTCATTTTCAGGTGAAATAATCTTGACGGAAGGATATGTAACATCTCCTTCATTAAATACAGTCAAATTAATCATCCGTACATTTTTATTTCCACTTGGATCTATTGCTCTGAAAGTTAACAGATGGTCACCATTGCCAGCATTAGCTTCTTGAGTATTCCAGCTTGCAATATATGAATCTTCAGAATTCGAGTACATATTTCTCCAGTCACCTTCGTTAACTCTAAACTGTACTTTCTCTATTTCATTATCATCCGTTGCTAGAACTTCGAATACTGTAACTTCTTCAACTGTATCTCCATCGTTATGGGAAATGATTTCAATTTCTGGGTCTTCAAAATCATTCAAAATATTTAGTTCAATTACTTTTGTACTTGATGCTCCATTATTGACAGTACGGATCTCTAGATTATTTGGTCCATTAGACTGTTCAGTTGTGTCAATAACAACTTCAAAATCTCCATTGAAATCTCCAATACCTGTTCCTTGCCAAGTTCCAAGGTTCCATCTATAGGTTAATTCAGTAACATCAGATTTTTCACTGTGTGCTTGTCCTTTTATTTTTAAATTAGAGCCAGCGATATCTTCGACTTTAACAAATTCGTCATTTACCATATGTTCTATATCATCTATTTCGATTTTAGGAGGTATTGCGAAAGCAGATTGCAAAGAATATTTATCAGAGGCAGTAGATTCATCATTGAAGAATGCCACGAATACATTAATATTATCATATTCAATATCGGAAAAATCATTTCCATTCTTGTCTTGGTGATCTCCTCCAGTCCAAATTGTGCTCATTGACTGTTTTTCATTAGGTTCTAACTCAACTGTTTGGTCGAACGCATAATCCAAGAATCCGAAATGGTATGGATCTCCATCATAATTATTATATCTTGAAATTTTTTCAACAATGTATGCTCTAACATATCCATCGAAAGTGGGATTGCTGAAAGAACCATCTTCGTTCCAAGTCATGCTTATAGAGATATCAAGTTTATCTTCACCTAGGTGATTCATTTCAATACTGAGTGAAATATCAGTATCGTCTCTTTGCCCAGTTGTATCTATCGCTTGTTCATAGTTAGCAGTACTTGATTGTCCTCCAGAAACTTTTTCATCATTACCATCGAATATTACTGTTGGATAACCTGTGACATCGGGAAAGTCTCCCATTCTGTCATCCGCTTTATCGTTAACATCTGTAATGAGTGCAACAAAAAAGAAATTATCATCATAATAGGGCTCTCCAGGAACATCTTCATAGACGAGCATTAAATTCTCAGCAGCACTAGGACAATACACACACCATGTAGCTGTAAATTCTTCTGCAAAAACAGTATGAGTAAATTGCTCATCTGATATTTCTGCAGATGGATTAAATGTCCAAAAAGGAGAAAATAAAAGGGCGGCAATGAGGATATATGCTATTTTTTTCACATATGCAGATTGATAGTTAATTAATAAGTTTAACTCTGTTTCATTATATTTATTGTTTCAATGGGATCATCCGATTTGAAAATAGCACTTCCAGCTACCAATATATCGGCTCCATTTTTAGTTAATATAGCTGAATTATCAGTACTTACTCCTCCATCTACCTCAACTATTTTCTCAGGATATTTCGTTTTGAAAAATTTCACCCTCTCAATCGCATTTTCATGAAATGACTGGCCGCAATAACCAGGTTCTACAGACATAACTAGTATCATATCTGCAATATCTAAAAAGGGTATAATCTTATCTTTTGGTGTTGATGGATTAAATGCAATTCCGGACTTAATGTTTTTTTCATTGATCTTTTCAAGAGCATCTCGTGGATTATTTGCTTCTACGTGAACAGAGATTATTTCAGCTCCAGCATCGTGAAAATCATCGATGAAATTTAGAGGGTCTGTAACCATTAGGTGAACATCTAATGGAGCGATTCCCTTTAACGCTTTAACTAAGTCTACTCCCATTGTTAAGTTGGGTACAAAATGTCCATCCATTACATCCATATGTAAGTAAGAAGAATGTGGAGCAACTAGTTCA
>CETB01035009.1_pt1 | contig 10170 bp, 10 predicted proteins | sample 356381 | NCBI WGS metagenome assembly CETB01 (sample SAMEA2622545, study PRJEB7988) | marine metagenome | biome: marine biome (ENVO:00000447); feature: deep chlorophyll maximum layer (ENVO:xxxxxxxx); material: "saline water (ENVO:00002010), including plankton (ENVO:xxxxxxxx)" | depth 155 m | reverse complement strand
CAAGAAAATAGATAAAATAGATATAGTTGGAAATTCAATTTTGGTGAGAATCAATTAATGAGAATAGGTATTCTAGGAGGAACTTTTGATCCTATTCATTTAGGCCATGTAAATTTAATTGTAAATACTTCAAAAATTTTAAATCTTCATAAAATAATAATAGTTCCTAATTCAAATCCTCATTATAAAAAAAATACGATAAAATCAAATTTTAGAGATATAAAAAACATGATTAAATTAGCATTAGATAAAAAAATAAATTTCATAGTATCTGATATAGAAAATGATTGTAGTAAAAAAAATTATACATATCAAACTTTAAAGAAAATTATATCAGATGGTCAAAAAAATAATTACTTTCTAATCTTAGGTTCAGACTATGCGGACAATTTTCATACTTGGTTTGAATCAAAAAAAATTCTTAAATTAATTGATCTTGTTTTAGTTGAAAGACCTGGATTTCAATCTAATATTAGTAATATAATAAATTTAGATAAATCATATTCACATGAAATGAATTATAAATCTATAAAAGTCAATTATAATTTAAAGAGTAAAAGAAAAATTTTACGATTAAGTTTGAAAAATAGTATTGATGCCTCATCTTCAGAATCCAGAAATGCTTTAAAAAAATTTGATGAAAAAAAAATTAAAAAATTATTACCGATAGAAGTTTATAATTACATAATCGATAATGGTTTGTACAATTAATGATAAAAGAACAACAAATAATTGATTATATTTTACAGGAGCTCGAGGAAAGAAAAGCCATTGATCCTATAGCCTTAGATGTTAAAAATTTATCAAGTTTTACTGACTTTCTTATTATTGCTAGTATGGACTCTGATAGGGGTGTAAAAGCACTTTACGAACATCTTAATGAAAAATTAAAAAAAGAATTAAAAGTTTCTACCAAGACCGATGGCTACTCCTCACCTAGCTGGATTATAATTGATACGGGAGATATTATGATTCATTTGTTCCACAAAAAAACTAGAGAATATTATAATCTTGAATCGTTATGGAGCAATAAAAAATAAAAGTTTACTTTTTATTTTTTCTTAAAAATGCAGGAATTTCAAAATGTTCATCATCACCTAGTGGATGTAAATCGTCTAAATCTGGATTTCCATTTGAATCATTAGTTCTGGAAATATTTTCTTCTATGTTATCAATTTTTTCACCTAAATCAAAACTGTCTTGATTAGGATCAGTTTCTACAATTTGGTTTGTTATTTTTAATGACTTTATGCCATCAATCCCTGTAGCAATAACAGTTATTCTTACTTTATCACCGAGAGACTCGTCTAAAACTAAGCCAAAAATTAAATTTACACTTGAACTAGCTTTTGATTTTACATGGTTACACGCTTCATTTAGTTCATCTATAGTAAAATTACTTGATGCTGTGACATTTATTAGAATACCGGTTGCACCGTCTATAGATATATCTTCGAGTAATGGGCTCGTTATTGCATTTTCTGCTGCTTCAACTGCTCGAGATGTTCCTTCTCCTTCTCCGGTTCCCATGAGAGCTTTTCCGCCACTCTCAGTCATAATTTTTTTAACATCTGCAAAATCAACGTTAATAAATCCTGAACCAACAATTATATCTGAGATCCCTCTTACTGCTTTTGTTAATACGCTATCTGCAGCTTTAAAAGAATCAACGATACCTGATATTTGTTGAACTTCTTTTAATCTATCGTTTGGAATAACTATAATTGAATCAACCTCATCGGTTAATTCTTTTATGCCAATTTCAGCTTGATCAATTCTTTTGTTAGCTTCAAACTCGAAAGGCTTTGTAACAATTGCTATAGTTAGAGCACCAGCATCTTTTGCGAGTTTGGCTACAACCGGAGATGCTCCAGTTCCTGTACCACCACCCATTCCAGCTGTTATAAAAACCATATCAGAGCCTTGAAGTACTTCGGTAATATCATTTTGATCTGCTTTTGCACATTCACTACCTAATGTAGGATCTCCACCAACGCCAAGCCCCTTTGCAATATTTTTTCCAATTTGAATTACTCTTTTCGATTTGGATTTTTGAAGGTCTTGAAAATCTGAATTAATTGCTATAAACTCCACTCCATTGATGTTTTCTGATATCATTGAATTAATAGCATTACCGCCAGCACCTCCAACACCAATAACTTTAATTTTTGCACCTAATGTTTCAAAAAGAGAATCATTTTGAGAACCTGAAACTGCACCTGAAAATTCAAAAGTGGCCATAAAAAGCTCCTTAATTACCATATATAGTATAGAAAGAACATATCAAACACTATATTTAGTATAATTATATCTTATAGAAATTTAAATAATAGGCTTTTATTAAAATAATTCAGCGAACCAAGTTTTCATTGAATTCATAACTCTTTTAAACACTTGTGCTTCTCGAATTCTAATTTTTTGATTTTTGGATGAAGATGCATTTTTTGAGCCCCATACCAAGAGTCCTACACCAGTAGCACACTCAGGTTTCGATACAAGCTCTTCTAACCCTGAAATTTGATTTGGCACCCCTAATCTTACTGGCATATTAAGAATTTTTTGGGCCAGATAATCTGCTCCCTCTATTGCCATGGATCCACCTGTTATAACACAACCAGCAGGAAGCATATCGTAATATCCTGATCTCATAATCTCTCTTCTTGCCATTGTAAATATTTCTTCAAGCCTTGGCTCAATAATATTTGCCAACTCATTTTTTGATATTTTTTTTCTTCCGGCGCCTGCAATTTTATCAATTTTAATTTCTTCGTCATTATCGATTAGGTCAGATGAAGCAATTCCATATCTTTCTTTAATTTCCTTGGCGACAATCTTAGATGATCCTAATCCAAATGAAATATCATTATCAAGGAAGTCACCACCAATAGTAATATTGCTAGTATATTTAATTGATCCATCACAAAATACAGCAATATCTGTAGTTCCTCCGCCACAATCTAGCAAAACAACACCTACATCTCTTTCATCAGAAGTTAAAACAGCTTCGCTGGATGCGACTTGTTCTAGGACTAATGAACCAACATCTACCCCAGAATTATGAACACATTTTACTAGATTTTTTGCTTGTGTAACTTGAGCAGTCACCATATGGATTTTAGCCTCCAGCTTAACACCATAAAGCCCAATAGGATCTTTAATTTTTCTTTCACCATCTACAATGAATTCTTGAGGCATAACATGAATCACCTCTCTATCAGCTGGTTGAGCACCTGCAGTTGCAGATTCTATTACTCTATCCAAATCTCTTTGAGTAACTTCTCTATTTCTTAGTGTTATCATCCCATGTCCATTAAGACTTCTAATATGACCACCAGCAATTCCAACAATTACGCTAGTAATTTCAGTTCCAGCCATTTTTTCTGCATCTTCTATGGCTTGTCTAATAGATTGAACAGTGCTATCAATATTTAAGACAATTCCTCTTTGCAACCCTTTAGAGGGATGAGAGCTTACACCTATTATTTCTACGTCACCAGATGAAGCAACTTCTGCAACCAAACAAAGAATTTTTGTAGTTCCAATATCAAGTCCAACAATTATTTCATTTTGTGCCATTTTTTCCATTATAATCTTAAAGATTATAATTTACAACTCCTTTACTATTTTCTCTTAAATCTATAAAAATCGCTTTTTTTCTCTCTTCAGTTGCTTTAGAAAAAATTATTTCTAATTTTTTGATTTTCTCATCAAAGTCTTTAGTGCCAATCAATATTGTTTGGCCTTCGATACTATAAATCTGTACACCTAAAATTTGGTCTATCTTAATTTCTGATATTTCAAATTGCTGTGTTAATTTATATTTTTCTAACAAGCTTAACAAGTTAATACCTATTGAAGCATCTTCCATTTTTTCTAAAGATAAAACAGGTAGGTTTATAAAATTATCTAAATTTTTTTTTGGATGAAAATTGCCAAATTCATCTATTAAACCTTTTGTATCTTGTTGATTAATAGCAAAAGTATATTTTCTTTCTTCTATTAGAATTAGCACTTTGGAATAACTCTCTATCTTAATATCAACCTTTCTTATATCCTGAGATTTATAAAGATTGTTCGTGAATCTTTGCTTATTAAAAATTGTAACAATTTTATTCTCCAACTCTGAGGATTGAATAATTTCATTTTCATTAATTAATTTATTTCCTGATATCTCAATTTCCTTTACAATGGTAAAAATTGGATTGAAAAAGCCGTATATTGGAACTGATACTATTATTAAAGCCAGATATAATTTTATTTTATTTTTCATCTATAATTCTTACTTCATTTTCTAGTTTTATTCCTGTCTCCGTGAGTACTTTATCTTTAACAGCATTGATCAGACTTAGTATATTTTCTGGTGACGCATTATTTTTATTAATTATATAATTAGAATGAATATTTGATACTTGAGCATCACCAACCGATAAACCTTTTAAGCCCAAATTTTCTATGATGTATCCAGCATAATTTGGCAAAGGGTTTTTAAAAACACTTCCAGCACTTGGCCATCTAACTGGCTGAGTATTATTTCTATGTTTTAAATATTCTTTTATTTGCATTCTAGCTTTATCGGGGTCACCTTTCTTAAGTAGAAATCTTGCTTTAGTAATGATTTCATTTCTTTTTATTGAGCTACTTCTATAATTAAATTCAATTTCTTCCTTATCAACCTCTATTTCTTTACCATTTTTGATTAAAAATACAGATTTTAAAATATCGGAAATTTCGCCACCATTTGCTCCAGCGTTAGTTATGAGCGCCCCACCTATTGTTCCAGGAATACCAGTTGAAAATTCAAAACCTAGCAACCCTTTATCTAGACACTTATTCATAACAACATTCAATGCGGCACCACACTCTACTGTTACATGTTCACCGTCAAATTTTATAGAATTCATTTTTTTTGTACTAATTAAAATTGTATCCTTTAAATTTATAAATAGAGTATTAGATCCATTACCAACCATATAGAAATTTTTTTTAAGACTTATTAATCTATTTAAATCATTTGGGTTTTTAGGGTAAAAAATATAATCTGCTAAACATCCCGATCTCCAAGTACAATACTTCGATAAGTCAAAATTTTTGTAAAACTCTATATTAAGTTTGCTAATATCATCTAGCATAATTTTTATTTTCCTTGATTTTATCTTTTAATCTATAACCTATCTTATTTATGTCACCAGCTCCTACCGTTATCAATTTGGTTTTATTTTTATTTTTTTGAAATATTCTGTACATTTTATCAATGATTTTATCAAATTCATTAATATATTGAATATTTATTTTTTTCTTATTTAAAACCTGCTTTACAAATTGTTTGGAGGAAATTTTCAATTTTTTATCTTCATGAGCTGAATAAACATCTGTGACTATTACATTTTCCCATTGGCATATCTCTTTTATAAAATCAGAATAACTTTCTTTGAATCTAGTATATCTATGTGGCTGAAATATAAGATAATTTTTGGAAATATCTTTGCTTTTATTTAGCATCTCTCTTAAACTGCTAATTGCACTAGGGTGATGAGCGTAATCGTCGTATATTTCAAAATGTTTACTTTTAAAAATATTTTCAAATCTTCGTTTTGGTGTCAAAATTTTATTAAGTGATTTATTAATTTTTTTAAAGCTTATCCCAAGCTTTATACATACTATTATTGCACCAATTAAATTATAATGGTTATGAAGTCCTTCAAGGCTAGTTAATATTTCCCCCATTTTTTTGTTTTTATGATACAACTCAAGTGATCCATATACATTATCTACAAAGTAATAATCACATTTTTTATTTTTATAACCGAAAGTAGTTATTTTTTTTGAATTCAGTTTTTTCAAATTTTTTTGAATATTTTTACAATCAAGATTTATAACTACGCACTTGTTTGTTTTTTCTATAAAAGATTGAAAAGCTTTAAAGAGTTTTTCTTTCGAACTGTAGAAATCCATATGATCATAATCTATATTTGTTATGAGGGATATGTCTGGTTTTAAATAGTTAAAGCTATTATCACTCTCATCAGCTTCGATAACATTTGTATTAGACTTGCCATAAATAAAATTTGTTTTTAATTTTCTATCTATGGCACCAAGGAATGCATTAATATTCCTCCCAGAATTAATAAGAATTTGTGAAATAAAGCTAGTACTTGTGCTTTTTCCATGTGTCCCAGTTATACAGATATTTTTTTTATTCTTTGTGAATTCACCTAAGGCCATGCCTCTTGAAATTGAGGTGATTTTTCTTTTTTTAGCTTCAACTAATTCAACATTCGATTTATTTATTGCAGATGAATAAATAACTAAATCCTGATTATTAATATTTTTTACTGAATGACCAATATCTATATTGACACCTGATTTCTTAAGTTTATTGATAATTGGACTTGATCCAATATCTGAACCTGATAATAGATATTTTTTGGCCAAAAAAAATGCTAATGAACTCATTCCGATTCCGCCAATTCCAATAAAGTGAATTTTTTTAATTTTCATAATCTCTCAATATGTCTTCAATAATTATATTTGCTGAGTCCTTTTTTTTCATTTTTTCTCTTTCTATTTTAAAAATATCATTATTTTCTGGACTTGTTAGATGGTTCACAATTATATTTGTTAATTTGTGAAGCTCCTCTTTCTCGATCCATATTTCAGCTAACTTCTTTTCGCTCATCTCAATAGCATTCCTGTATTGATGATTATTCGTCGAATTCATTAGCGGGACGAGAATAGAATGAAGGTTGAACTTAAAGCTTTCAAATATCGTGGATGCTCCCGCACGTGATATTAACAGCTTTGTTCTGGTTAAATAATCAAAAAAGTTGTGTAAGAATGGCTCAACTAAAAAATCTATCTCACTATATTTTGACTTTAGTTTATTGTAAGAACTTTTGATTGTTTCATAGTCATTTATTCCAGTTTGATGAACAATGAAAATTTTATTAATTCCTTTTTTTGCAAGCTTTTGAACTAAGCTTTCCACTTGTGTTGCAAACTTTAAATTTAAATTATTAGATCCTTGACTCCCACCAGTAACAAGTATATCAATATCTTTATGATCGTTGGTAATATTGTTATAGTTACGAACAGGATAACCTGTTAACAAAGTTTTCTTTTTCGAAAAAAATTTTCTTGTTGATTCAAAGCTAATATAGATTTTCTTTGCAATCTTTGAGGATATTTTATTTGATAATCCTGGTATGGAATTACCTTCAATAATAAAAATATCTTTTCTTAAGAGAAGGCTTGCTATTGAAACTGGCAGCCAAGTAAAACCCCCTGTACCTATTACGAAATCGGGCTTAAACTTTATTATGACAAGCATTGACTGATAAGTTCCAATTAGTAAAGAAAAAACAGACTTGATCTTATCTGTTATTTTTTTCCCCACGAAACCCTTTATAAAAATACTTTTTAGTTCATAATTGATTTCCATATTTGGCACACCTTCATTGTAATTAGTTGAATTAATAAATATTATTTCTGAATTGGCATCTCTTTTTTTTATCTCCTCAGCAATTGATAAACCTGGAAAAATATGTCCACCAGTTGCACCTAAGCAGATTAAAAATTTATTTTTTTTCACTTTCTTCTTTTATCGAGCCCTAAAATTAATCCTAATGATCCAAGAGTAAAGACTAATGAGCTCCCCCCATAACTTATTAGAGGTAAAGGTACCCCTTTTGTTGGCATAAGACCTACAGATACAGAAATATTTATTATTACTTGCAAGGTTGTTATCACTAAAATTCCATAGATTAGATATTTACAAAATAAATCCTTACTTCTTTTTAAAAGTTTTAATATTGAATAAAATAATATTAAAAAAAGAAAAATCGTGAATAAACATCCCGCAAAACCTAATTCTTCAGCAATAATTGAAAATATGAAATCATTATGACCCTGAGGAAGAAAAAAAAGTTTTTGTGAACTATTTCCTAACCCGACACCAAATAGCTTACCATTAGCAAATGAAACAAAAGACTGGATTATTTGATACCCCGTTCCATGTGGATCTTCATATGGGTTAAGAAATGCCATTAATCTCTTCATTCTGTATGGTGCTACAAATATCAAAAAAATTAATGATGAACCTAAGAGTAAAAAACTGATTATAATATGCTTTATTTTTGCTCCCGCGATAATAATCATTAAAAAAATAGTTGATAATAATAAGACTGTATTTCCAAAATCTGGCTGATAGAGCAGTAATACTACGTAAGGAAGTGAAATGATAAATGGAGACAATATTCCAACTTTAAAAACTTTTATTTTGTCCTTTTTAATTATTAAATGCTTAGAAATAAAAACTAATAGAAGATATTTTGAAATTTCAATAGGCTGTATTGAAAAGCCAGCAATATCTATCCACCTTGATGCCCCACCAGCTGTTTTTGATAAACCAGGAATTAAAATTAAAAAAAGAATTAGAAAACCCAAAAAATAATAAAATTTATAATTTTTTTCTATGTTATGGGTATTCAAATTACTACTTAACGAAAAGGCTATTAAACCTAAAGCTAGATAAATTGCTTGTTTTTTTAAATAAAAATATGCATCAGCATGATTTTCCATTGCGAAAACAGAGCTAGAGCTAAAAACCATAACTAGCCCAAAAGCTGATAGTATTAATATTGAGAAAACAAATATAATTCTGGGATCAAAATTTTTAAGTAAATTGTCTAACATAAGAATTGAATGATTTCCCCCTTTCAATATATGATTTAAATTGATCAAAGCTAGAAGTTCCTGGACTAAACAGGATAATGTCATTAGGTTTTACTTGAACTAGACTGCTTTGAACCGCAGATTCTAAATTTACACATATTTCATAATTTATATCATTTAAGTATTTTGATAATTTAAATTTATTTTCTCCATACAAAAATAGTTTTTTTGCTTTTCTTTTTATGATTTCTTTTATACTCATGTAATCAAGATTTTTATCTTTACCGCCCATAATTAAATAAATTTTCTTGTCAAATGAATCTAAGGCTTTTGCAGTAGCTCCAGGTGAAGTTGATTTTGAATCATTATATATATATGGTTTGTTTAAAATTTTTTCTAATCTGAAAGCTGGGGGAGTAAATTTATAGAGGGAATCTAATGTTTTTTTATTTGGTTCATTAAAAATTGAGAGAATTTCTAAGGAATTTATTATATTAGTAAAGTTATGACTCCCAATCAGATTTAGCTTATTTTTATCAATTTTAATTTTTTTATATATTATGTACTTTTTACTCTCCTTTAAGTTACAAGTTATAAAATTAATTTTTTTTAATTTAAAAAATTTATTCTTGTTTTCAATATTTTTTATATTTGAAATAAAATATGAATCTCTTTTTTGGTTAGAAAATATTTTGTATTTTGATTCATAATATTCCTGGAGATTTTTATGATGATCAAGATGATTTGGAGAAAGATTTGTTATCATAGAAATAAAAGGACTGAATTTATTCTTTATAAATTGTAATTGAAAACTGCTGCATTCAACTAAATATAAATCATATTTAATTGATTTATTTAAGGATGATATTAACGGTTTACCTATATTTCCACCCAAGAAAACTTTTTTACCTAAACCCTTTAATAATGTATAAGTTAATAAACAAGTTGTTGTTTTTCCATTTGTTCCAGTGATTGCAATTAGTGGTTTTTTTAAATAACCTGAGGCAAATTCAATTTCACTAATAACATCAATTTTTTTATTTATTGCAAATTTTACATTATCATTTGATCTAGGAATTCCTGGGCTTAAAATAATCTTTGATGTATTTTTAATTAATTTTTTAAATTTATTTTTCTTATCTTTACTATCATCAAAAGTAAAATATTTAATTTTATTATTTTCACAAAATTTTTTTACTGCTTTTCCGGTTGTTCCCATTCCATAAATTAATATTTTTTTCTCCATAATTATCTTATTTTGATTGTTGCGATTGCAATTAATGAAAATAAAACTCCTATTATCCAAAATCTGATTACAATTTTCGATTCAGCTATACCTAACCTTTCGAAGTGGTGATGAATGGGTGCAATGAGAAAAATTCTTTTTTTGAATAATTTAAAAGATAAAATTTGTAAAATTACCGAAAATGCCTCAATTACAAACACACCTCCAATTATTATTAGAAGGAATTCCTGCTTTATCAATATTGCAATAATACC
>CETB01057311.1_pt1 | contig 10184 bp, 9 predicted proteins | sample 356381 | NCBI WGS metagenome assembly CETB01 (sample SAMEA2622545, study PRJEB7988) | marine metagenome | biome: marine biome (ENVO:00000447); feature: deep chlorophyll maximum layer (ENVO:xxxxxxxx); material: "saline water (ENVO:00002010), including plankton (ENVO:xxxxxxxx)" | depth 155 m | reverse complement strand
AGTTTCTTTCTTTATTCCAGAAACAAAGTCTCTACATCTGTAGTACCATCATCATCCACCTCTACATTATCTCTAGTAATAGGGTCTAAACCAGAGATTGGATCGGGCTCAACCTTAATTTGATAAGTTCCTTCTGGTACACCGTACAATGCAAATTCTCCACTGGCATTGGTATAAGCAGAAATACGATTTGAAGCATTTGTAGCAGTCACTAAACTTCTAAATTCTGAAGGATGAACTTTCCCCACGATCTTCCCGGCATCATCCTCTACAGATAAACGAATTACAGGTTTTAATGTATAGCCTCCGTTACCCTGATTAACAATAGATTCATCTACATCAAAATCTAAAATATAAAGGTACTCTTCGCCAGGTTCAAGCTCCTCGTTAATATTTAATTTTAAACCTGATTGCTGTGCACTTGGTGTTGCTAATGGGAATTCTTCTCCGTTTACAACTATGGTATTATCGTTTCCTAATACCAAACGAATCTGCCCGGCATACCCAGGGGCGATTTCTTCATCAGCCAATAATTGCGAAACTCCACCGGTAAGCTCCAATAGATTATAAATTCCGGCTTCAGTATCTAAAGTTACCCAACCTTCATTTTCGTCTTCTTCGACTCCGGTTTGTACTCTAACTGCTTCCACATCGATATTTACAGCATCATAATCTCCTGGTGCATCTACCATTCTTACAGAAATTCGGGCATTCCCTTCTGCTCCGGCAGAATCATCGTCATCGCTACAAGAGGTTAAGGCAAGTCCTGTAAATACTAATAGAAATAAAGTCTTAAAATTTAAAAATTGCTTTCTCATAAAAATAGATTTGGTTTATTCAGCCTAGATAACGGCGTGAAATTAAAATCATTTTCAACCTTTATTCATATTAACGCTTTTTAACAAGATTTAAATGCTTATTAATTCATCTAAGCCCTTTACTTGCAAATACTTTAGTACTTTAGTCTTAAAAAAACATTAACAATGAAAACTGCACTAATCACCGGCGCAACAAGTGGAATAGGAAAAGCAACCGCTAGAATTTTTGCGGAAGAAGGATTTAATTTAATTATATGCGGAAGAAGAGAAGGAAGATTAAACGAACTTAAAGAAGAATTACGCAAAATTACTGAAGTTTTAAGTTTAAGTTTCGATGTTCGTGATAAGGAGGAAGTTTTTAAAAAGATTGAAAATTTACCTCCAGATTTCTCAAATATCGATATTCTAATTAATAATGCCGGGAATGCGCATGGTCTGGATCCCATACAAGACGGATCTATAGACGATTGGGAGGCTATGATAGATATAAACCTAAAAGGTTTACTTTATGTTAGCAAAGCGGTAATTCCGGGAATGATCGACAGAAAATCAGGACATATTATTAACATTGGTTCTACCGCCGGTAAAGAGGTTTACCCCAACGGAAATGTCTATTGCGCCAGCAAACATGCCGTTGATGCTCTTAATCAAGGAATGCGAATAGACCTTAACGGTAAAGGGATTAGGGTTGGTGCTATCAATCCGGGGCTTGTGAAAACCGAATTTAGTGAAGTTCGTTTTAAGGGTGATGCTGAAAAAGCCGAAAAGGTTTACCAGGGTTTTGAAGCTTTACGGCCAGAAGACATTGCAGACATTATTAGATTTGTGGTTACAAGACCTTATCATGTAAATATTGCCGATTTAATCGTGATGTGTACCGCACAGGCTACCAGCACTATCGTAGACAGGAAATTACTATGATTAACAAACGGCTTCTTATCAAAAACCTTTTAGCGCATAACGACGAGAATAGCTTTTATGATAAAAAGTTACAACTGAATATAGGCGAAAAAGAAGGAAAAGCTAAGTTTCTAAAACACATTTGTGCGCTGGCAAATTCTAATCCTAAAAACAACTCTTATATTGTTATTGGGGTTAAAGACGAAGATAATGACATTGTGGGTATCGATTTCTTTGACGATAGTAAAATCCAAAATCTTATTAACGCATATTTAAGCAATCCGCCAAAAGTGATATACGAAAATATTCCTTTTCCGCATCTTCCCGATAATTTGGTTGTTGGTCTGGTAACCATTCGACCAAATAATGGTAGAATATGTTCACTAAGGAAAAATATCTGGAAATATTATGGCGGTTCTATTTTTCTTAGAGATGGTAGTATAAGCATGCCAAAGGATTTTGACATTAAAATTGAAGATGAGAATTCTGAGGTTGTCGCCTCGATCGAAAAACATGCGCAGAATAATATAGAATTAACTTTAAACGGTGTTTTTGATTTTATAAAGCATCACAAAAAGTTAAACCCTACTTACCAGGTTTTTAAGGAATATTTTGTGGTATGCTGGGCAGGTAAAAAAAAATATACCAAAGGTGAAGTTTATTTTAGTCGTGTAGACATTGCATTAATTAATGAACAGGTAAAATTATTCTATTCAGATTTAGATGAAGTAAGTATTTCTTCTGATGCGAATAGCTTCAAAATTCTGGAATATGTGCATCTTGGATTGCCTAACAGCTATAAATACTATCCATTAGAAGAGGTTACGATTCATTTTAAAGATAATGCCACTTACGAAATCCAAAGTGAGCTGGTCTTTCAACCTCCATTATTCGATAAAAATACACTTTATCATATTTACAATAGCAATAATATGCTGGTAGAACGATTAAAAAAGTTATTGCCACTTACTAAAAATCAGCGAAAGGATGTTAAAAACCTACCATCTACTTATTTGCTTTGTTATCTTAACGGCTTTGGAGAAGCGATGGAAAAACTGGAGGAGGCTAAACCTTTCCTAAAAAAATACAGTAGCCAGGCCTACCATTATTATAAAGAAAGTACACGAATTTTAAGAAAAGTAAAATATAGTTAATATGGGTAGAACGCTAAGCATTGGCGATATACACGGAGGATTAAAAGCATTAAAACAACTATTACACGATAAAGTTAAAGTTACTACAGAAGACACAATTATTTTCCTAGGTGATTATGTTGATGGCTGGAGTGATTCTGCCAACGTGGTATCTTATCTTATCGAATTAGCTAAAGATTTTGATTGCATTTTTATAAGAGGAAATCATGATGATCTTACTCATCAATATTTAAAAAGTGGTGCTATGACTGATCGATGGGTTATCCATGGCGGACAAAGTAGTATTGATGGCTACGCAAAATTATCTTCTAAAGAAATTCAACAGCACCTGCTATTTTTTTCAGCAATGCAGAATTATTATATAGACGACCAAAATCGATTATTTGTTCATGCCGGATTTACCAACTTACATGGACCGGAAAATGAATATTACGACACTGGATTTTACTGGGATCGTACGTTATGGGAAATGGCAATCTCTTTAGATCCTAACATTGAAAAAACCAGCGAATTTTATCCAAAACGACTTCAAATTTTTGATGAAATCTTTATTGGTCATACTCCGGTAACAAGAATTGGTGAATCTTTACCCGTGAACAAAGCAAGCATCTGGAACATAGATACCGGCGCAGCGTTTAAAGGAAGTATTTCTGCACTCGATATCAATACAAAAGAAGTTTGGCAAAGTGACCCCGTGTATACCTTATACCCTAATGAGGACGGTAGAAATTAAACTATTAGCCTAAAACATTTAGAACTTTGTAATTCAATGTATTTCCCTTTAATTTGCAAACCCCGTGTTTGTAATTAAATTACTTGCATGGTTATTGCATTTTATATTGCTAACAACTCTGTAAAGAGAAATAATTTTCTTAATTTACAGTAACATACAAAAATAATGGCCCTAGAAAACATAAGACTTGAAGTGATGAAAACTATCGAAAGTAAAGTAGATGGTTTTATTGACAAATATCTAATTCCGGTTGATAATATTTGGCAACCTACAGATCTTTTGCCGAATCTTCAGGGAGAAGAAGGAATGGAGCACGTAAAACAAATTCGTGAAGAAGCGAAAGAATTAGGTTATGATTTTTGGGTGGTTCTGGTTGCAGACATGGTTACTGAAGAAGCCCTACCCACCTACGAAAGCTGGCTTATGGATGTAGAAGGTGTAGACCAGCAACGCCGTGCTGATGGTGAACAAAACCCATGGTCTAAATGGGTAAGACACTGGACGGGGGAAGAAAACCGCCACGGTGATACTTTAAACAAATATCTTTATCTGTCGGGTCGTGTAAATATGCGCGAAATTGAAAAAACCACGCAGCACCTAATTAATGATGGTTTTGATATTGGTACCGGAAGAGATCCTTATAAAAACTTTGTGTATACCAGCTTCCAGGAACTTGCTACCAATATTTCTCATAAAAGAGTGGGACAATTGGCCAAGAAAAAAGGAAATAAAATGCTGGGTAAAATGTGTAATATCATCGCAGGAGACGAGATGCGTCACTATATGGCGTATCGCGAATTCGTAAAAACAATTTTTGAGCACGATCCTAGCGAAATGATGTTGGCATTTCACGATATGATGAAAAAGAAGATCGTTATGCCGGCGCAGTTTTTAAGGGAAAGTGGCGAAGGTATTGCACAGGCTTTCGAGAACTTCTCGAATGCAGCACAGCGCCTAGGTGTTTATACTACTTACGATTATATCGAAATTCTTAAGAAATTAAACGAATACTGGGAGATCGATAAGATGAGAGCTCTTACCGATGAGGCTGAAAAAGCTCGTGATTATCTTATGAAATTACCGGATAGAATGACAAGAATTGCAGACCGTATTGCTATCCCGCAAGATCAATATCAATTTAAATGGGTAGAACCAAACGGAATCATTTAATTCGCGAAGAAAGCAAAACATAAAAAAGTCCGCTATAATAGCGGACTTTTTTATGTTTTGATCATTGTGGTCTATACTAAGATTTTGAATTTTTCCAGACTTTATAAGCGGCAAGATCTCTTTCAATCAAACTTAAACAGAAGGCGATTACCGCTGCATCATCCAAATAGCCTATCACCGGAATAAAATCTGGGATTAAATCGATTGGTGACAGCACATACAATAATGCCGCACCTACTGCAGCGACAATATTAAACGGAATGTCACGATACTCCCCGCTCGCATAATCCCTTACCAAATTAAATAACAACTGGGCATCGTCAAAATATCGTCTTAAAGCATTTTTACTCTCAAATTTTGACTTTATTTTTTCCTCTTCGTCCAGAACCGTTTCTACATCTTCTTCCTGAAAATCTTCCTGTTTCTTTTTATGCTCTTCTTCGATGGTATCTTTACTGAAAATGCTCATTACTGATTTTTTTAAAGCTCCAAATTAAAAAAATTATGGCAGACCACTATTGAAGTTATCATTGTTTTAAGACTAAACTAAAATATATTCCCAGGACCATAAAATAATACCCAGATCGCTATAATTATCAAAATGCCTATAAACTATAATTGACTAAGATCTCCCGAGCTTACCAAAAATTCTTTATTGCAGCGTATTTTTTCTCAAGCCTTTTTAAGATTTATTTGCTAAAAGCCATGTTTTATCATGCAAAATCAAGACTTCAATTTATTCAAGCAAAATAAAACTTAATAATAGCTAATTTTAAAAATACTTTTTAGTACGCAAATTATGACTATTTCTCAGACCTCCTTAAAGAAGCTCAATTCAAAAAAAACATACCAAAAATTACTGATTTTTACATTTATTTTCTTCGGAACTTATTCCGCTTTAGGGCAAACTTCAGCTTGTGATTGCCTTACAGTTTTAGATGATGCTTCGTCACTAATCCAGCATTCAAAAAGCTATAAAGTTCAGATTAAAAAAGAAGATCGGGAACAAGAATTTCAACAATGGAAAGATAAAATTGTTTTCCAAATCAAAAAAGACAGCTTACGCAGCTTTTTTTGTGCGGGTTATCTGCAAAAATATATCTCGTTTATTAGCGATCGCCATAATCAGATTAATAAAGTTCCTGAAACCGTTGCAGAGCATATTCCTACCTACCAAAAACCTATAGATACTACAAAAGTGAAAGATAAAATCTCTGGCATTTACTATGCAGGAAGAGACCAGATATTCGTAAAAAAAGAAACGGACAGTTTATGGTATGGGATCACGCTAAAATCAGCATCAGAGGGTTGGGAAAAAGGAAAAATAAGGCTGAAAATTCAAAAAACTAAAGAGGGGCATTTAGAATTATTTGAGTTTTACCCTAACGGCGTTCTTTCTTACCAAAATAATATCACAATCAATGATGGGAGAATCCGCAGAACATTTTGGAATAAAGCGAACCGATACTTTTTCCAAATCAATCACGAGCAAAATTTCAATTATAAATCTGTGAATAAGAACTTTGATTACATCGGTATCAAAACATTGAGCAGAACCCGAAATTTGATGAAAGAAGCCGAAGCCTTTTATGAAAAAAACCTTAAAAACCTCCGTAAAGAAAATCTGATTGTAGATTTAAGAAATAACGGCGGCGGCGCAACTAAACAAGCCGCCCCCCTTTTAAAATGGCTTAAGAAAAACAAGCATATTAAACAGGTTTTTGTACTCATTAATTTTCAAACAGCAAGTGCTGCTGAACTCACGGCTCTTCAACTAAAAAAAGATCGCCGGACTATTATTGCCGGTGAAAATTCACGTGGAATGTTAGCATATGGCTACGGAAACCAGTCTTTTTCAGCAAAAACAAAATGCCCAGAATTCAGCGTTAATTTTTCAACCAAACATAAAAATGGTAAATTAAACCAATACGAAAAGAAAGGCATCACACCAGAGCTATACCTGCAAAACACCTCAAACTGGATCAATCAAATCCTTGAGTTTAACGAAAAGAATCAGCTTTAAAAATTGATGGTATTCCCCTCTAATTTTAAATATGTTTTCAATATCTAAATTTATTCAAAATGTCAAAAATTTAGTATTCTAGCTTACAAGCGGAAATAAAATGTATTTTTGCAAAAATTTTTAGAAAATGAGCGTACTTGAAAAAAAATTAGTAGACCGTAGTGGTCACAAATGTGAATTATGTGGTTACGAGCACGACTTGCAAATTTATCAGGTACCGCCAACTTCAGAAGGGACCTTAGAAGATTCTATTTTAGCCTGTGAAACCTGTGTAGCGCAAATCGAAGATCCTGAAAAAGTAGAACCTAACCACTGGCGTTGTTTAAATGACAGTATGTGGAATGAACATTTACCGGTGCAAATTGTAGCCTGGAGAATGCTAAACAGATTACGGGCTGAAGGCTGGCCGCAGGATTTACTGGAAATGATGTATCTGGATGAAGATGCTTTAGCATGGGCAAAAGCTACGGAAGATACTCAGGATGAATCAGAAAAAATCATTCACAAAGACAGTAACGGCAATATTCTTGCAGATGGTGATTCTGTAGTACTTATTAAAGATTTAGATGTAAAAGGGGCTAATTTCACCGCAAAAAGGGGAACACCCGTACATCGCATTTCTGTGGTTTGGGATAACGCAGAACAAATTGAAGGCCGTGTAGAAGGCCAACAAATTGTAATTCTCACCCAATACGTAAAGAAAACAAAGTAGTCTTAAGGCTACTTTGTTTTCTTTACGTATTGGTTTTTAGCGTTTGCATTATTAACCTCCTTATCCTCGATTTTATAAAAACCAGAAATGGATTGAAATCGCTGTAACAAAAATTTACATCCTACTGCTTTCTTCCTGAAGTGAGGTAGGTTTCACCTTTTTAGATGTTCCTTTTCCAAAATTATAAGTAACACCAAATACAAACTTACGGGTTTCCCAACGATTTATCCAATGTGTTGTCACGTTATCTTGCTGGATAACAGAATTCCACATTGATTTTTTTAAGATATTCTGACAGCCTAATTCTAACTTCAACTTATCATCAAATAACATTTTTTTCACGTTAACACTAATATCATAGAGAGGATTCATTACACTATTCCCACTTTGAGACCTTCCGCTATAAAAACCAGATGCATTAAGCGTCCAATTATCTTTTAAGGTAAGGTTATGGTACATTTCCATACTATATCCAAAACCAGAACGATCGTAACTAAAATTGACAATTTTGGACTCTTCCCTTGTATGATAGCCATCAAAGCTAAACTGAAAATTCCACCAATCCACAGGTTCAAAAGGGAGGTTTAAAGAAATACCCAGGCGGTTACCTGTTGCCCCATTAGCCGTAAATAACAGATTATAATTTTCGTTATCCCGATAATCGATTACGGAGGTGAGTTGATCATTATAGAAATTACCATATAAGCTGGCACTCATTGCATTTTTATAAATATAATTAACTTCAAAGCTATGATAAAACTGTGGTTGCAATGCGGGGTTTCCGATTTCTAAGGTGTAAGGATCCAGATATTGATAATAGGGGTTTAAATCTAAATAGTTTGGTCTCCCTATTCGCCGGCTATAGCTTAACCTGTATTGATGGTTTTCTTTTTCATAATTAATAGACATCGAAGGAAACCAGGCAATATAATTATTGCTATTTGTTTGATTTAATTGTTCAGAAAAACCAGAATAATCTATGTATTCTGCACGGATTCCTGTCAGCACATTCCATTTTCCCAATTGATAACTTCCCTGTATATAAGCAGAAAACAGCTGTTCTTTATAGGTAAAGTTATTGGTAAGCAAATCCTCTGGTATAAATAATTGAGAGCTATCGTTTGCGGCATAATCACTGCTATAATTCATCTTGATTCTAGAGAGTTTCGCACCACTTTCCAATTTTAATTGTTTCGAAAAGCGATGTTGACCATCTGCCTGGGCTGTAAATAATTTATAATGGATTTCTTCAAAAATATCCAATAAAAATTCATTTTGAGGAGTGGGATTTATAGGATACGTATTTTGCAAAAGTCCTTCTTGGCTTTTTTCGTAATCAGCATAATTTAACTGGACATCCAACTGCGTGTCCAAACTATCAGAGATGTAATTATAAAACAAATTCCCGCTCGTATTTTTGGTTGGTTCTTCGATCTCTTTTCGAAGCTTTACCTGTCGGTACAAATTATCGTTCCCATATTCATTAGTAGTTCCAAGAGTAAGTTCACTGGAATGTGAATTAGCATAATTAAAAGCAGTGCTTATTTTATGATTTTTCGAAAAATTGCGTTCTATACCTGCTGTAAAGTTTTTTGATATGGTTTTGGGTAACCATTCGTTTTGCTGATCCAGTACTTTTATAGAATCTTCTAACTGAATGGTTTGTGTAATATTCCGGTGATTAACACTATTATTCCTATTATAATTAGCACCCAGGTTGATATTCCATTTGGAATCATTATAGTAAAGATTCAATCCATTTCTGTTTTTAAAATATTCTGCATACCCCACAGAGGAATATACATTTCCACTAAAAGAAGCTGCTTTGGGTTGTTTCAGATTAATATTGATAATCCCTGCTGTTCCAGAAGCGTCATAACGGGCAGAAGGCTGAGCAATAATTTCAACATTCTCAATATTTTGTCCGCTTAAAGACCTAATATACTCTCGTAAAGCATCGCCTTTTAATAAAGTAGGTTTACCGTTTATCATTAGCTGCACATCTGCATTTCCACGAAACTGAACATTTTCATCTTTATCTAAACTCACGCCGGGGAGCTGCCTTAAGGCTTCCAGGCCATTACTACTGGTAATAATCCCCAATTTTTCTAAATTAAAAATCATTTTATCTCCACTAATTCGTATCGCCTTCTTTTTAGCAATTATATTTACTTCTTCCAACTGGCTGGCATCTTCCGCTAATCTAATCTCAAGTTCACTATGTAAGGCATCACCTTCTAAAATTGTATGGTAAGACTGGTATCCCATCATGTCTACTTCTAACAATATTACATCCAATTCGATATCTTCCAGTATAAAAACTCCCTTTTCATTAGAATAGGCATAAGTTATAATACTCTTGTTATCTGGGTTTTTTATCAAAACATTAGCATAAGCTAAAGCTTCTCCGGTTTTTTTATCTATAATTTTTCCATTTATCTGATGTTGAGCGTGTAGTTGAATACAAGCGAAACAAAAACATAACACATGTAGAATAGTTCTCATAATTTTCGGTTTTATGAGTACAAGAGTAATCCAAGCTTAGCAATCAAAACTCAGGAACTGACCAAACGCCTTTATCACAACACCATCCCATTAAAATCCTTATTAAAAAGTTTTGTTGTATAGTATTACAGATTCATCCTTTATTTTAAAGGAAAACGTTTATACAGGG
>CETB01358578.1_pt1 | contig 10190 bp, 9 predicted proteins | sample 356381 | NCBI WGS metagenome assembly CETB01 (sample SAMEA2622545, study PRJEB7988) | marine metagenome | biome: marine biome (ENVO:00000447); feature: deep chlorophyll maximum layer (ENVO:xxxxxxxx); material: "saline water (ENVO:00002010), including plankton (ENVO:xxxxxxxx)" | depth 155 m | reverse complement strand
AATCGTCCATAGGAGGGTAAAGATTCCATCTCCATTGGGACTGACTCTCTTCATGTCTTCTTTCGAAGACCTCCTTTCTTTGAGAACCAGGGCCTATCTGATCAAGGACGTCGATCCGGAGATACTGAGGAGGCTCTTAGGGGCGCGCTCTCTAGCCACAGATCTAGATAGAGAAAAACTCTCCGAGTACTATCAATCCAAGGTTTCTGTACCAACGAATGCCAACGAGCTACTCAGACTAATGGACATGGGTGGAGGCCTGGAGAGGCAACTGACTCACCCATTGTACAGTGACAAGCTCAAGGAAATAGAATTCGAAACTCTACGTTCATGGGTGCACGAGCTGGCAGAGAGGGGCCTAATCACGAAGGTTCGCGACACTGGCCTCGAGAAGATCGACGACAAGTGGTTCTCTATGAGAATGACCGAAGTCCATGGGACATTGGGCTGTCTTGCTGTTGCTGGAGCGGCCGAATTAGACGATCTGAGAGAATTGTACACAGGAGGACTAAGTTACAAGGTTGGCGAAGGGTTTGTCGGGGGAGAACCCTCTAACTGGAAGGAAAAGCACCTCTCCGACCCACTCGACTGTCTTAGGCTTAAGCTGCTTGACATGTTGGGATCGGAAGGTCCTCAGACAATCGAATCACTCAGTGAACGCCTGCCATTCCCAACTGCCCAGGTGGAGGCTGTGCTCCAAGAGCTTGAGATGCGAAACCTAGTCTCAATCGGATTCTTCACTCAAACAGATGAAGGCGAGTTTATTCTGAGGATAGATGAATACAGAATCACTGGAGGGGAATTCAACGTTATTGACTATAGGTCCCTTCAGACATTAATACTCAACAAGTCTTTCACCCAATTCGAAGAGCCTGCGGATGCAATCAGAAACCAAACTTTCGTTCAGAGGAGGGAGGAGTTGCTTCACAGAGTTGAGAAATATCGATTCCGTGATTGGAAGGACATCAAGCACGATTCAGACATCTACAACGGTAGGCTTCTTCACAATAGGGTTGGTTACACTCTAAGGGAGAAACTTCCGATGTTCATGGGACTCAGGGGAGAACCGTGGTTCGGGACCCTAGAAGAGGAGTTGATTGAGAAAATCCCTGACGAGGGTATATCAAGAAACGACCTATTCTCTGATTACCCCAAAGGCAAGGAAAATGCGCACATTCAGAGAAGCCTCAAATCAGCTCTCTCAAACATGGAAAGACAACTCGTAGTCGCTAAGCAATTCGTGGATGTCCCCAACAGGAAGAGGTCAATGGCCATATTCAAGAGGCTCCATGGAAGGGTAAAGCCACTTCCTTTCGATAAAGCACTTACCGAACTGATTGCGCGAATAGGACCGGTGCGTTTGCACACTCTCAGGTTGTTTGTCTCAAGACCAGTAGAGGAGCTGGCCGATACCCTCAGAGAACTAGAGAGAAGGGGATCAATTGCCAGGGTAGTTGCTCTGCAGCCAGATCCGACTGACTACTACTCCTCACATGAGGATGCAGAAAGGCTGCTTTCACCCATACAAGAGGACAGGAAGATGCGAATCCTTGCCCAATCAGACCCATTCAGTAGTCGATTCATCCAGGAAGTCCGACTTCTCCTCAAGCAGGGTTGGTACTATCCAGTTTTCAAGGGAGTTGATCCAATCGGCCGAGTTCTAATGTTCGTGGTGAATGATTACCTAGAGATCAAGGACATCAATATCCCTCACTCCTACCTCGACGATTTCAAGGAGACTTTCGCAGAGTTACTAGAGAACTACAGGGACAGACTGATCGACGTCTCCGTGCTTCACGCATTCAATGGTGTGCCAGTTCACGATTGCGATGAAAACATCCAGCAAATTCTGTCAGATTTGGGCTTCTCCTCTATGGGGGATGGGGAGAGATACATCAGAGGGGGCGTCGTCGAACCCCGAAACAGGAAGGAAATCAACAGATTGCTATTCTTCCACCACTCTATACACCAGAATAGCAGATGGGAAAACGAGACCCTAGCCCTAGAGAACTCGACTGAACTCAGGGACGATTTCTCACTAAGGGGGAGGTGCGAGATGTTTAGGGTAAATCTAGACTCAATGGTTGCAGCACATCAGTTGCATCAGGGTTCGAATCTCCGAGGGCACCTAGTTTGGGCCCGTTATCCACACTTCCAAAGACTGCTCTCGATTCGAAACGTGCCAACTGAATCTGAGGACGAAGAGATACTTCAGTTCTTCAGGGACACAAATGACCCAGACCTGTACATGGAGAGAAATGCCATGTCTAGGTCTGAGTTCAGGAAAATAGTCTCCCCCCTCGTACGAAGTGGGCATCTTATACAAGATTACAGAGGGGGCTTCAGGACCGTAGAGCCACTACAGAAAGTAGACTTATGGGAGACCAAGAGAGACTATCTAAGAACCCTCGTTGAAGACTACCCGGTAATCACACTGAAGCAGGTCGAGAGGCTTGCTGGTGCCTCATTCACACCTGAGGAGATTAGTGATGTCATGCACGATTTCGAGGACGATGGGACTCTGATCAAGGGGTTCCTGGTAGACGATTTGCAAGACATATGCTGGGGGAGGTTGGATATGCTGGAGGAAACGGGCAAGATCAGCCGCACTAGGGACCTGGTCATCCCTCCTTCCGATCCACTTATTCACTATTTTGGAAGCTTACTCAGGGAGAGATTTGGCTTCGGCTCCGCGTATCTCGTTTTTCACAAAGAGGAGCCTATAGCGGCATTCAAGGCAAACACTAGGAATGACAAAATAGAACTCACCGACTTTGTCGGGGATTCAGAGTTAGAAAAGGAGGCTATCAGAGTGATGAAGGAGTTCGCATGGGAGCACGATATGCCTCTCTCAGGGAAACTCTTCGACAGGATTCGTTCACGCATTGTCTGAGACTTTCTTTGGCTTATCTCTGAAATTTAGAGGCCTCAGAATCTTCATGATGTGACGGTGCAGTTCAGGCAGAAGGTCGAACAGAGCTATCGCCATTAGGAACATTGCGAATAGGCTTGCTACCTTGGCTGCATAGCTATGGGCAAAATCAAAAATTCCCATCCCCGACAGGCTCCAATCTGGATATGTATCCGTGAGCCATACAATTCCTGCATTTCTGAAAACATTGAGAATGTGAATAGTTGGAATTGCGATAAATAGTGCTCTTGCCCTCCTCTTCCAATGGACCGAATTTAGTGCGACAATCGCCCCTATGAAAACCGCCATAGATTGCAATGCAGAGCAGGCAAGAATGAACGCCACAACTGTCTCACCTTCATCGTTAATCATCGGTGCGTAGAAACCGCCTTCACCGAGCGGTTCGCTGAGGAGGAATCTGTTTCCTTCCCATTCTGATACAGGAATTGCCGATTTCCCATGCCTCTCTATCATCATTGGCCCTATCTCATAACCGCCAATTCCTGTAAAATCTAACATCATTTCAGCACTAATTGCCGTCAATTGAACGAATGCCATGTTCAGATGTGGAACACCAAAAACAAGGTAGTATGGGACCATGGACCATACAACAAAACCCCTCATCCACACCATAGTCTCCTCTATTGTGTCGTCGGCTTTCCACTCCCAGAATGAGATGGCAATTCCCGCTGGAAGAGCACCCGCAGTCATCAGAACCAGAACTGGATCGGAAATCTCTACGAAATATCCACAATATAGGTAGAAGAATAGCCCGATGAGTGGCCAAGCAGCGATTGCAAAGGACCTAGAATGCTTGTCAGAATTACCATGGAATGAGATCGACATAAGAATAAGGCCAATTGAACCAATAATCAGTTGCATCGCCACATCGGACGCTCCCAAGAATGCCGCCAGCGAACCAACGAACGATGCCACCGGGTCCTGCATGTTCCCATTGCTTTCATCAACCCGTAAATATGATGCCCCCACTCGGGCAGGCGAGAACATGGGTTTCGACTTCACAGATTTCGCCGAGTCATACGCAAAATCCCTTTCGGAGACATTGGCTAATCTACCTATTTCCAGTATGGAGAAATTGTGGAAAATTGTAGAGAGAGCAAGGGAGCAAGGCTCAACTGTTCACTTCATTGGTAATGGGGGCAGTGCCGGCACCCCATCTCATAGTGCTGGAGATTGGTCAAAGGAACTGTCTTTGAAAACTATTTCACATGTTGACAATTCTCCCTCACTGACCGCATGGGCCAATGATACGGATTTTGAGAACGTTTTCGTCGGGCAACTTTCTACCTTTGCATCTCCCGGTGATGTGGTGGTGGGCTTCAGCGGTTCTGGAAATTCTGCAAATGTGATTAACGGGATTCAATACTCAAAACAGAATGGTTGCAGCACCGTGGCTATAACTGGAAATTACCGAGGAACGAAAGGTGGAAAACTGGCTGAAATTGCAGACTTGACTATCCTGGTGCAATCTGAGTCGATGGAAAGAATAGAAGATATGCAATTAGTAATCAATCATATCATTAAAGAGGCGGTCAAGTCTAATAATGGACTGTGATGTAAATGTTGCCGCCCCATAGGCACGGGTCTTCCCTCGATGAGCCGCTGAAACTATCCAGTCTGCCCGGATTTGGGGACTGGTCGGGAAAAATCGCATATCTCGATAGAGATGGAGTCCTAAACAGGTGGAGGAGCGGTTATGTCAATAGTCCTAATCAGTTGGAAATACTCCCTGGTTCGGGAGAGGCAATCGGAACTCTTCGAAGATCCGGTTTCAGAGTCTGTGTCGTTACTAACCAGTCTCCAATTGGAAGGGGCCTATGGGGGCACGAGGTCCTTTCTAGCATTCATGAAAGACTTCAGAAACAATTACTTGAAGAGGACAAAGACGCAGAGATCGATTTGATACTATACAGCCCGTATTCTCCCGATCAGGATGCTTGGGCTAGAAAACCAAGGCCAGGAATGCTAGAAGCCAGTAGACAGTTGATCGAGAACTCACATAACTTTCCCGGACAGAAAAAATCCATATTGTTTGGACGAAGTTGGAAGAAGAGGCCTAGTGAGGAAGGATCTGTTATGGTAGGTGACCGTGAATCAGATATTCTCGCAGCAGAGACTTTCGGCGTTCGCGGAATACAGTGCAACCCCGAATCTGGTATTGCTGGAGTAATTGATATGATTATTAGTGGAAAGGGGGATAAAAATTGAGGTGCCGTATAGGCCTTGATGACACCGATCATCCAGAGGTCGGTTGCACTACTTCTAGTTTCGATGAGCTACTTTCTCAGATCCTAGAAGCAATGGATTGCACAATCATCGAGAGAAGACTCGTCAGGCTTTGGCCCTTTGCCCGTAGGAGAACAAGAGGGAACGGTGCCCTTGGTGCGATTATAGAGATTCCAGAAAACGCAGAATCTACGCTGGAGCAAATCTGCAATAGTTGGTTTGCTAGTTTGTTGTCCAGAATCGACGCGTATCCACCATCAAAAATACCGGTTTCTCCTTGCCTTGCTATTTCATTTGGAAAAGTCCCAGAGAATTGGTACTGGGATGCAGTTAGGCGAAATGTGGACCCAGAACATATGCTCATAGAAGCCGAGAAAAACGAAATGACATTGATACGAGCAGATCAAGTTTCAGGAGTTGTGGGCGCATGCGCAGCCATTTCCTGGGTGAGCAAACCGAACTCGTCATGGGAACTTATTGCTTGGAGAAAAGAGTCATTGATTGGTTCTGAGAGGATAGTTTCTCCAAAATCAGTATCTGAACTGAGTGGCAGATTTCCTGGGACGTTCCTCAACCGAGATCCAACTAAGGGTAAGGGCCTGATTGCACCTAGGACCCCTTGCCCGGTTCTGTATGGAATTCGTGGTTCTTGCTCGTCTGATGTCGAAAGAGCGCACAATTGGCTACAGTCAAGAAAAGATGTTGAGACATGCCAATCGTTTGGCATCCACCGTTCGAATCAGATTAGCGATGACCACATCGAATCTATTCATTCTGGCTGTGTAACTTGCATGCCGAGAGAGAAACGAGGAGGTCATGCCAACATTTCTGTTTTTTCCGCAGGGCAGTCATTCGAACTCGTCGCATTCTCTGAAGGAGGACCAGTGAACCGACTACTGAGAAAGTTAGAACCAGGAGATAGGATTAGTTGGGTAGGGCTACTTTCCCCCGACGGTTCGATACATTTGGAGAGGTTAAGGGTTGACTCAGCGTCACCTAGAATAGTCAGTAGGCCCATTTGTTGTAATAGGACGATGCGAAGTTCTGGAAAGAGCCAGGGACTTAGGTGCCTATCTTGTGGTAGTAACGATAGGAAAACGTGGTATTGCACTGATTATGACGATCTTAACGACCCACCTTCGGGAATTTGGCTCGAACCAACCCCATCCAATCGAAGGCACCTCTCAAGACCACTTTCTCACGGCCTTCCCGGAACAAACTGAAACCGGTATGCGCTATCCGGAACCATGGTCGAAGGGTCAGAGGTTATTCTTTCCACATTTGTAATGATGGGAATCTCTCTTTTCCTAATTCGTACCATTCTAGTCATTAGGAATCGGAGGGCTATATTTTCTGCCGGTGGCGGAGATAGCTATTCTGGCGACGCCAAGGAGCCGGGAGCCCTTTCGAAACCAGACCCAGAAGCACTTGAAGACATGGACAGTCTACTAGAAAAGGCGGGATTCTACATCCCAGAAGATGAATAGGCGCAATGATAATTACGACTCTACTCTGGAGAGTCGATTGTGAGGCAGACTACTTCTCCAGAGAGGATCCCAAGGCGACCACCTCCGGAGTTCAACCATTCGGAAGCCCCTATTATTTCGGGGGTAATGGAGGATGGCTTTCTGAATGTAGCTCTCGACGATGCAAACCAATATGGTCCCCATGCAATGATAATGCTTCTTTTTGCCGTGGCGACAGTTACCGCGATTTTACTACTTATCCCATCAGTTTTCTGAACATAGATCTCTAGCCAGTTTAACGGAATTCGACACTATCTCCTCTGAGGAGCCAAGATGAGACTCTGGGTCGAATAGGGTTGAGATCTCCTCTCCCTCAAACATCTGCATAATTTCAACTGAATTTCTGCAAACATCCTCTAGGTTTGCGCCAGTTTCTACTGCCTCCATCGAAGCCGACCTCAACTCTTCGTGAGCAAGGTCTCTAGACATTCCACGATCAACTAGCTCTAGCATGACCCTTTCAGCCATAATCAAGCCCTTCTGATCGTCAATATTCTTCTTCATTCTGTCTCTGTCCACGACTAAACCCGAAAGCACCCTGTCGCATTTGGCCATTACATCGTCCAGTAGAATCATAGAGTGTGAAAGAGTGAATCTCTCGCTAGAGGAGTTAGCCAAGTCCCTCTCGTGCCATAGCAGGGCATTCTCGTAAGAGGGAATAATCATTGAACGAACCACTCTGGCGAGGCCACATGCATTCTCGGCCGTGATTGGATTCTTTTTATGTGCCATAGTGGAAGAACCAACCTGCTTCTTTGAGTCGAATTCCTCTGCCACTTCTCCTATCTCGGTCCTCTGAAGATTCCTGACTTCCTGTAACACCTTCTCAATGCTGGTGGCAACATTGGCCATCCATCCAACCCACTCGATGTATCTGTCCCTGCCAACAACTTGAGTTGTGGCAACTGGTACTTCCAAACCCAACTCTCCTAGGATTAACTTCTGTAATTCTAGGGCCCCCTCTCCCTGTGCAGCACCTGTTCCTACTGCTCCTAGGAACTTTCCTGTAATACATCTAGGTCGCAATTCCTCTAGTCTTACAAGATGCCGCCGCATTTCGTCAACCCAAACAGCAACCTTCAGGCCGAACGTAATTGGCACCGCAGCTTGTCCGTGCGTCCTCCCAAGCATTACTGTCCCAGACTCGCTCTCTGCGATTCCACACATAGTCAGGATTAAACTCACAAGAGACTCTCTTTGGATATCTATGCTGTCTTTGATTTGTAGTGCAACAGCCGAGTCTACTATGTCATTGCTTGTTGCTCCAAGGTGGATGCACCAACCAGCATCTCCTGCAGCTTCGGCCATGGCCTTTGTCAGTGCCATAATGTCATGCCTTGTCTCGGCCTCCAATTCGTCGACCCTGTCTGCTGTAACTATCCCCGGATCAGCAATTTCTGCAATGGCATCGTAATCTTCGGGGGAAACCCTGCCCATCTTACTGTGTGCCCAAATCAAAGCTCTTTCTACTTCTAGAGATCTAGCGTGCCTGCCTTCTCTCGACCAGATTTCCTTGGCAACATCCCTTCCATACCTGTAATCCAGAGGGGAAACCGGCATAACTACGACTCGTCCGACCATGGTCTCCTGTTTGAGTCTAGCGATTTCAAGAAAGTCTGCATGTTAGCACCTCTAGTGACCCCCTGGGCCCATTCCAGATAACCTCCCCCTCGATGAGTACTTCCCTGCTCATGTGAGGTGCATTAACTACAATTGTCTCGAACTCACCACCCTCTCCGTCTAAGTTGAACCGATGCTCGTTTGATAGTATTCTGAGGTCCTCCAGAGATTCCCTCTCAAGGACTCTACCAACCCACTCGATACCCATTCCTTCTGTAGAAACAGAGGTAAACATCACTCTGAATCCGTGTTCTAGTAGAGACTCCATATGGCTACTTGGGTCTTTATGCCAGAGTGGGCAGAATGAAGAAACTCCAAGCCTCTCGCACATCATCTCAATCCTCGTCTTCTGGTAGTCCGAACGAAGCGCACCTACCACAAGCCCGTCTACTTCTAGAGGCCCAGAGTGTATTTTCAGGCCACTCGGAAGCTCGATCCCTCTTGGCAAGAGGTCTTCAGACTCTAAATCAACCTGTTCCCCAAGTATCGATGACTCTAGATCATTGACTTCATCATCCTCTTCACCCAATGACAATACTGGCTTCCACGAGATGCCCATGGAAGATGCTTGAAATGCTGTAATCCAGGTGTTTTGCAACTGAAACATCATTGAATCATCTCCTCTGACTAGTACGGAAACCAACGAAACGACATCCCAACCCTGAAGTTGGGCCCACCACGACGCATACGTCGAGTCTTTGCCCCCAGAAGCCAGTACTGCTACTCTCATTTTCCCACCTAACTAATTCCCTCATAATGGATGCCCGATTGAGTCTTCCCCCAACCAATATTGATAAGAGTCCGTTCTGACAAGGCACCGATAACGATGCAGCCTAGCGGACGAGGTTATGACCACGGGGTCTCTACTTTCTCCCCAGATGGTAGGTTATACCAGGTAGAGTATGCACGTGAATCAGTGAAGAGAGGAACCACCACCGTAGGATTGGTGTACAAAGATGGAGTAGTCCTCATTGTAGACAAAAGAGTCCAAAGTAAATTGGTAATCACCGACTCAATCGAGAAGATGTATCAGATTGACAATCACGTCGGAATTACGACCTCAGGACTGGTAGCAGATGCTCGTCAACTTGTCGACAGGGCAAGAGTTCAATGCCAAATAAACCGAATGACATACGGCGATAACATCCCAGTCTCAACTTTGGTAAAGAAGATGTGCGACTATAAGCAGTCATTTACCCAGTACGGTGGGGCAAGACCGTTCGGCACCGCTCTACTAATTGCCGGATTCGACGATGAGGGAGCCCATCTATTCGAAACCGATCCTTCTGGTGCTTACCAGTCTTACAATGCTGGTGCAATTGGCAGGGGAAAGGCCACGGCAATCGACTACTTCGAGGATAAGTGGAAGAAGGGTCTGACACAGAATGCTGCCATCAAGATGGGACTCGAGGCGCTACGGGACTCTCTAGAGGAAGATTTGAACTCAGAAACCGTAGAGATTGGTTGCGTAGACAAGAATGGCTACGTTAAATTGGATAGAGAGTCAACCTTGAAGCATCTGGACAAGCTGTCCTGATACCCCACCATCATAAGCCAACGGCCCTATCGAATTACATGGTGAGTCTCGATGACGCTGTGCTAGCCCGTCTTGAGAAGGGCGGTAGCAGGTATGAGATACTTGTAGATCCCCAACTAGTAGACAACTGGAAAGTGGATAGTGATTCAGTGGAAATCTCGGAATTACTAGCAATAGAAGAGGTTTGGTCGGATGCCAGAGCGGGGGAACGGCCCAACGGAGAGTCTCTTCAGAACACATTCGGCACAACAGATATTCCCACTTGTGCAAGAATCATTCTGGAAAAGGGCAGCATACAACTAACCACTGCCCAGAGAAAGAACCTGATTGAAGAAAAGAAGCGTCAGAT
>CETB01022505.1_pt1 | contig 10192 bp, 9 predicted proteins | sample 356381 | NCBI WGS metagenome assembly CETB01 (sample SAMEA2622545, study PRJEB7988) | marine metagenome | biome: marine biome (ENVO:00000447); feature: deep chlorophyll maximum layer (ENVO:xxxxxxxx); material: "saline water (ENVO:00002010), including plankton (ENVO:xxxxxxxx)" | depth 155 m | reverse complement strand
AATTGATAAGAGAGAAAATTTGATATTCAGAGCTATCTTTAATAAAAATAAGATCTCTAGACTTTTCTTTAAGAGTAAATAACTTTAATTCTTGGTAAGCTGACAGAAGATTCTCTTGATTCCTAGAGCAAATTAAATTTATTTCTTCTTCAGAAATTTTTATTTCTAGCTTTAAAGCTTCTTTTTTAATCCAGTCTTTCATTTGATTTTGATAAACCTTTGACATTTCATGGACAGTCATAGCTTTAGATATTTTTTTGAACCATGCGCTACTTTTAATTTTATTTTCTGTTGTCGATACAACAAATATTAAATCTTCAATTTTTTTTTCTATTAATTTAACAAGAAATTCAAGATCTTCTTTTCTTAAACTTTTGTTCTCAAGCCTCAGATCAATTATTTCTTTTTCAGCAAAAAGACTTGCTTGAGAGTCTATATTGGATATTTCTTCATGGAGTTCTTTTTGGTAGAAAATAATAGTTCTTTTTTGAAAGCCTACATTTTTGAAGTTTGATATGACTTCTTCTCTTTTTTTTATTACTAAGAACTCTTCGCCAAAAATAAACTCATGATTCATAAGCATTAAGGCGTATTGGAGAAAAATATGATAAAAATATCAATAACTTGATTAAAGAAATCTTGCTTTATTTCATCAGATTTTCTTTCATTAGATAAAATGCTTTCAGTATCATAAGAAAAATCTTCTGTTAGGAAAATAGGAATTTTTTCTACTGAGTTTAGTGTCTTATTTATTATTTCTAGATTTAGTTGATATTCTAGATTTATTAATGCAGGTAGCAGCTCTTCATCGGTAGATTCCATAAATTTCCCAATCCTATGCTCATTAATTTTTACAATATATTTTGCTTTTTCTTCACTTTCTATGGAAGCATTAAACTTATTTAGGTTTCTTTTAATCTCATACACAAGAGATTTGTTTAAAGGGTTATTTTTAAAATCTAAATATATAGATATTTTATTATCAGCAATTTTTAGAGGTTGTAAGACACAAGAAGAAAATAATAAGGAAATAATAAAGAAAAAAAATAAATTTCTAGAATATTTAAACAACAAAGTTAATGAGTTTTTTTGGTACATAAATCGATTTTTTAATATCCTTAGCCTCTAGATACTTCAGCACATTTTCAATTTCTTTCGCCTGCTTAATGATATCTTCTTCTTTCGAAGATTTCTTAACTTCTAGCTCGCCTCGAACTTTTCCATTAACTTGAATAACAATCTTTATTGTATCTCCTTCAAGAAATTCTTGGGAAAAATTAGGCCAATTTTCGTCATGAATCTTGGTAGTCTTACCTAACCCTATCCATAAATGGTGACAGACATGAGGAATAATTGGCGAAAGCATTATTAGGCTATTTTCTACGACCTCTCTAAATATTTTATTTTCATGTCTTGATACTTTGGGGCTCATATAAGTTTTTGGTATTTCATTTAGAAGCTCCATTACTGAAGCGATGGCAGTATTAAACTGATTTCTTTCTTCAAAATCAGTAGAGACTTTTTTTATAGTTTGATTTAATTTTATTTTTAGATTTTTATCTTCTACTTTAACGTTTTTTTTATCCACTTCCTGGTTAACTAATTTTAGAGAAATATTCCAAAGTTTGTTTATAAATTTATGGGCACCATTTACTCCAGAATTTGACCACTCTAAAGATTGTTCAGGAGGTGCCGCAAACATAGAGAATAGCCTTACCGTGTCTGCGCCAAACTTTTGTATTAATTCATTCGGGTTAACTGTGTTGCCTTTAGATTTAGACATTTTTGAGCCATCTTTTAGAACCATGCCCTGGCAAAGAAGATTTTTAAATGGTTCTCTGACATCAAGTAAAGACATGTCATTTAGAGCTTTGCAGAAAAATCTTGAATATAGCAAATGCAAAATCGCATGTTCTATTCCTCCAACGTATTGGTCAACAGGCATCCAGTAGTTAGCTTCTTCATCTAAGATTGAGTTTTTTGATCGAAATGATGCATACCTTGCGTAGTACCAAGAAGATTCAACAAAAGTATCAAATGTATCTTGTTCTTTTTTGTACTTGATTCCATTCATCTCTATCTCATCTTGATTTATCAGAATCTCATCCAATTTAGAAAATGGCATTACTTCCTTTCCTGAGCCTACTTCAATAAACATAGGGATAGGGGCCCCCCAGTCTCTTTGTCTCGAAACTCCCCAATCTCTAAGTCTGTAATTTACTTTTTCTTCACATTTAATTCCCATGTCATTTTTTTCTGCTAAAGTTTTGAACACCTCTCTAAAACTCATACCATCTAGAGGCCCTGAATTGATTAAAATTCCTTTTTCAACCAGAGCTTCTTTTAGTTCAGAATCTTTAGATTTATTTAAATCATTCTTAATGACTTGTTTAATTTTAATTTTGTATTTTTTTGCAAATTCAAAGTCTCTTTGATCATGTCCAGGAACTCCCATCAATGCACCTGACCCATAGTCAGCAAGGACAAAGTTTGCTACCCAAATATCAATTTTTTCTCCTGAGATAGGGTGCAAAGCTTTTGTTTTAAGTTTAAAGCCTTCTTTTTCTTGTGTTGCGAATTCTTCTTCGCTAGTTTTAGTATGAGAATGTTTTATTATCCATTCTTGAAGTTTTTCATTAGTTTTTTCCTCTTTTTTTACTATTTCATGAGAAAGTGATAATGCTATAAAAGTCACACCCATAATAGTGTCCGGCCTCGTAGTAAATACTTTTATTTCTTTGTCACCATCTGCTAAGAAATTAAATTCAATACCTTTGGATTTGCCTATCCAATTTTTTTGCATTAACTTAACTTGTTCTGGCCATCCATCAAGATTTTCTAATTCATTTAAAAGTTCTTCAGCATAATCGGTAATTTTAAAAGACCATTGATTTATTATTTTTTTTTCTATTTCAGCTCCCGATCTCCAGCCTTTTCCATCTATTACTTGCTCATTTGCTAAAACAGTTTTATCTTCTGGATCCCAATTTACCTCTGCTTTCTCTCGTGTTATCAAACCCCTCTCAAACATTTCACAAAAAAGCCACTGTTCCCATTTAAAGTATTCTTTATCGCAAGTTTTAATTTCTCTTCTCCAATCATAGGCAAAACCAAGGCTTTTAAGTTGTTTCTTCATTTCAGAAATATTTTTTTCAGTCCATTCTTTGGGAGAAACTTCATTCTCGATAGCGGCATTCTCAGCGGGTAATCCAAATGCATCCCATCCCATAGGCTGTAGTACATTTTTGCCTTTGAGTCTTTGATACCTCGAAATTACGTCTCCAATTGTGTAGTTTCTCACATGACCCATATGACATTGACCAGAAGGGTATGGGAACATGCTTAGACAGTAAAATTTTTCCTTTTCTGGATCAGGCTCAACCTCAAAGCATTTATTCTTCTCCCAGTATTCTTGAGCTTTGTCTTCTATAACTTGGGGTTCGTATTTTTCTTCAATCATCAGGATATATTGAGCACTTCTTTAAGATAGTTAATCGATATATTTCCTTCTTGAAAATTTGTTTCTTTAAAAATCCTGTCATGTAGTTCAGCGTTAGTATCTATTCCTTCAATATACATTTCCTCAAGAGCTACGCTCATCTTTCTGATAGCATCAAGTCTATCTCTAGAATGTGCGCAAATCTTTGCAATCAAAGCATCATAGTATTGCGGAACTTTATATCCTGAATATAAATGAGAATCTGTTCTGATTCTAAATCCACCTGGAGGATGAAATTCAGTTACTGTTCCGGGAGAAGGGATAAACGTTTCTGGATGTTCTGCATTAATTCTGCATTCAATAGCATGCCCTCTACAATTAATATCAGATTGCTTAAATCTAATTTCTTCTCCAGCTGCTATTTTTATTTGAAGTTTTACTAAATCTATACCGGTTATCATTTCTGTGATTGTGTGTTCAACTTGTAATCGGGTATTCATTTCAATGAAATAAAAATTTCCGTCTTCATATAAAAATTCAAAGGTACCTAACCCTTTATAATTTAATTTTTTACAGGTTTCAGTTGCTATATTTCTTATTTCTACTAATTTTTCTTCAGGTATCCCGAATGCAGGGGCTTCTTCAATAATTTTTTGATTTTTCCTTTGAATAGAACAGTCTCTTTCAAAAAAATGTATAGCATTTCCATGACTATCCGAAGCAATTTGTATTTCAACATGTCTGGGGGACTCAAGATATTTTTCTAAGTAAACTTCATCGCTGCCAAAACTACTTAGCGCCTCTCTTTGAGTAATTTGTAGTTTTTCAAATAAATCTTCTTCTTTGTGAACTATTTGTATTCCTTTTCCTCCGCCACCAGCTGCAGCTTTTATAATCACCGGAAAGCCTATATCTTTAGCAATATCTAAGGTTTCTCTATTTGTCGTTGAGATTCTTCCAGTTCCGGGAACACATTGCATACCAGAATTCTTAACCGACTCTTTAGCAGAAATTTTATTGCCCATTATTTTTATAGTTTCTGGATCAGGCCCTATAAAAGTGTATCCGCTGGCTACAACCTGTTCCGCGAAGTGATCGTTTTCTGAAAGGAAACCAACTCCCGGATGTATTGCTTCTGACCCTGTAAGCTCACAGGCGCTTATTATGGCTGGGATGTTTAAATAACTTTTAGCAGATTGGGCGGGACCTATACAAACAGATTGATCTGCCATCTTTACATGTTTTAAATTCTTATCGGCCTCTGAGTAGACTGCAACAGTTTCTATACCCATCTCTTTGCAAGCTCTTAAAACGCGAAGGGCAATCTCGCCTCGATTGGCTATCAGTACTTTTTTGAACATTTAATCTATGACAAAAAGAGGTTGGCCAAACTCAACTGGCTCTGCATTATCAACGAGAATCTGTTTTATGGTACCTGATGAATCAGCTTTCACTTCATTCATCATCTTCATTGCCTCAATTATACACAAAACATCACCTTCACTTATTTTGTCTCCTACAGATACAAAGTTATCAGCACCTGGATTAGGCGCAGCGTAAAAAGTTCCTACCATAGGAGAATTTATAGGTTTGCCCGAAGTAATAGAAACTTCTTCTTTATCTGATGTTTCATCTTTTCCTATGACAGCTTCATTTGACTCGGTTTTAATATTTGAAGTTATTGTCGCAGGTATTAAATTTTCTTGATGGCCTATCGGGGCTAAAGATTTCACAAGCCTTACCGTTTCTTCTCCTTCCTTAATCTCAATTTCATTTAACTCAGATGCTTCTAACATCTCAATCAATTTTTTTACTTTACGAATATCCATAATCCCCCCTGTTAAAATTTTTCCATTGCAAGTTCTAAAGCAGCAACATAACCTTTTTCCCCAAATCCTGTTATTGTTCCGTGAGCAATATCCGAAAAGTAAGATTTCTCTCGGAAAGACTCTCTATTAAAAATATTGCTTATATGTATTTCTATCATTGGTATGCCTACTCCTAGTATTGCGTCTCTAAGAGCTATACTTGTATGGGTGAAAGCTCCCGGGTTGAACAATATGCAACTGATTTCTTGGTTTCTTGCTTCTTGGATCTTATCTACTAGCTCGTGTTCCGCGTTACTTTGGAAAGTAATAAGCTGACAGTTACTATTAGTTGCAAGTTTAATTAATTTTTTTTCAATTTCTTCTAATGAGCTTTCTCCGTAAATACTTTTTTCTCTATCCCCAAGAAGATTTAGATTAGGACCGTTTAGTAAAAGATAGTTTTTCACGTTGTTTAATGAGTATTAAGCGATTTTAGATGATTTTTACAGAAGATATCAATGATTTTTTATATTTAATCTCAATATTTTTTTTTATTCTTGGATAACATATTTTATCCTTAAAACAACCTTGATAGCTGAACTCTAATCTGTTTGTATTTTTGGGATTAAAGCTAATTTTTATGTTGCCAAAATACACTGTTGATTTACCAAAAAATTGATCTTCTAAAACAATCTCAGTACCTTCTATCAATAAATCTATTTTATTACTTTTTAGCCTTTCATCCTTAATGTTTAGTTTATCTTTGTAGAGATAAGCCTTAGAGTGCATATCTATATCGATTAATACTTTTTGATTATCATGTATAACAAAAAATTCGAACGCTTCATCAGAAGAAGGAATTTTAAAATCTTTATTAATTTTTTCTGCTGTACTAAAAAAACTAATTAATCCCACTAAAATAAATAATTTTTTCATATAATCATTTATAACCCTATGAGTAATCTTCTAGCAGTAAATAATCTTTCAATTAAATTTAAAGCCAAGGATGGAAATGATTTCGTTGCTGCCTCCAATATTTCTTTTAATATCAAAGACAGAGAAACAATTTGCATTGTTGGAGAGTCCGGATCGGGAAAAAGTGTAGTCTGCTTATCCATAATGAAATTACTTCCTTATCCAATAGCCTATCATGATAACAAAAGCTCAATAAGATTCTTAGGCGATGAAATCTTAGAAAAAAACAATAAAAAGATGCAAGCCATAAGGGGAAAGAAAATTTCAATGATTTTCCAAGAGCCGATGACTTCGTTAAATCCTAACATGACGTGCGGCAAGCAAATTGCTGAGTCCATAACTGATAAAAATTTAAATAAGTCAAACTTAAAATTAAAGGTTTTAAAACTCCTTTCGGATGTTGAATTTCAAGATCCTAAAAAAATTTATGAGTCTTTCCCTCATCAAATCTCTGGCGGACAACGTCAGAGAGTTATGATTGCTATGGCTATATCTAATAATCCTAAATTATTAATTGCCGATGAGCCTACTACTGCTCTTGATGTAAACATAGAGCAAAGCCTTTTGAAGCTATTAAAGAAACTTCAGGAAAAGCTTAATCTAAGTATTATATTTATAACTCACGATTTAAACATAGTAAAAAAAATAGCAGATAAAGTGTTAGTGATGCATAAAGGTGAGATAGAAGAGTCAGGTACTATTAAAGACATTTTCCAAAACCCTAAAAAAGAATATACAAGAAGATTAATTAAATCTATTCCTCCTCAAAAGGAAAATTATGCTCGTAAAGAAAATTGTATTTTAAGAATAGATTCTTTAAATCTTACTTATACAAAAAAGAGTTTTTTTGGAAAGAACTCTTCTTTCGATGCTTTAAAAAATATTAATTTGAAACTTTATGAAAATACTGCAATAGGTTTAGTTGGAGAGTCGGGTTCAGGAAAATCTTCACTTGCAAGATCAATTCTGGGAATAGAAAAATACTCTGGACAAGTTTTTTTTCAAAATAAAGAAGTTTCTAAGATAAGTAGAAAATCAAGACAAGAATTTAGAAAATCCTGCCAACTAGTTTTTCAAGATCCTTTTGGTTCTTTATCTCCTAGATTAAAAGTCTTTGATATTCTTAAAGAAGGTCTAGATATTCATGAACAATACCTTGGCGAAAAGGAAAAGCAAGATAGAGTTTTATCTGTTTTAAAGGATGTACGTTTAGATCAAAATTGCCTAGATAAATTCCCACATGAATTCTCAGGCGGACAAAGACAAAGAATAGCATTAGCAAAAGTTTTAATTCTTAATCCTAGGTTATTAGTTTTAGATGAACCAACTTCGGCTTTAGATATTTCAATCCAAAAAGAAATAATCAAACTTTTATTAGAATTACAGTCTAATAGGGGGCTGACTTATCTTTTGATAAGTCATGATTTGAAAGTTGTAAATGCTTTAGCAGATGAAATAGTTGTTTTAAAGTCGGGTAGAATAGTAGAAAGTGGGACCAGAGATGAGATATTTAATAACCCCGTTCACGAATATACAAAATCTTTAATACAAGCTGCTTACAATTAAATAATGGCGAATAAAAATAAAAGAAAGTTTTCCTCACCATTGGTAGATGGGCCAGAACAAGCAGCATCTAGATCGATGCTTCGTGCTGCAGGGTTTACTGATTCCGATTTTAGTAAACCTCAAGTGGGAGTAGCTTCTACATGGTCTAAAGTTACACCGTGCAATATCCATATTAATGACCTAGCACAGTTAGTTTGCGACTCAATTGATGCAGTGGAGCTGAAATCAGTTCTATTCAACACTATAACGATTTCCGATGGCATATCTATGGGAACTTTAGGCATGAGGTACTCGCTTGTATCGAGAGAAGTAATAGCGGATTCAATAGAAACTGTAGTGGGTTGCCAGTCTTTTGATGGAGTAGTGGCGATTGGAGGCTGCGATAAAAATATGCCAGGATGCTTAATAGGTCTGGCTAGATTAAATAGACCTGCAATTTTTGTTTATGGAGGTTCAATAAGACCTGGAAGCAATCATTCAGATTTGATAACTGTTATGGAGGGTATAGGCAGCTATTCAAATAATGAAATATCAGAAAAAGAATTAATAGCTATTGAGAAAGGTGCTTTACCTGGTCCTGGGTCCTGTGGAGGCATGTATACAGCTAACACAATGGCTTCAGCAATAGAAGCTATGGGAATGAGCCTACCAGGAAGTAGTTCCCAAGATGCGGTCTCAAAAGAAAAAGAACAGGACTGTAAAGATATAGGTCCTGCGATAGATATTTTATTAGAAAAAGATATTAAACCTTCGGATATTATGACTGAAGCAGCTTTTGAAAATGCCATTAGAGTTGTAATAGCTTTAGGAGGCTCTACAAATGCAGTTCTTCATTTATTAGCTATGGCTAAAAGTATAGGTGTGCCTCTCTCCATAGATGATTTTGAAAAGATAGGTGAATCAAGTCCTCTAGTTGCAGATTTAAGACCATCTGGTCATTTTTTAATGTCTGAATTAAATGAGATTGGCGGCATTCAACCTTTAATGAAAAGAATGCTTGAAGTAGGAATGCTAAATGGAGATTGTTTAACCGTTACCGGCCAAACTTTGGAAGAAAATCTCAAAGATGTTGAACCTTATCCTGCAGATCAAAAAATCATATATCCTTTAGATAAACCAATAAAAAAGGATTCTCATTTAAAGATTCTGAAAGGAAATCTTGCTAAAGAAGGCTCAGTAGCAAAAATCACGGGCAAAGAGGGCCTTAGTTTTACAGGGTCAGCAAGAGTATTTAATTCTGAGGAAGAAACCGTTCAAGCAATTTATAATTCAGAAATCAAAGAAGGAGATGTAATTGTAGTTCGTTATGAAGGTCCTGTTGGAGGCCCAGGCATGAGAGAAATGTTAAAGCCTACTTCAGCAATCATGGGTATGGGACTTGGAGATAAAGTTGCTTTTATCACTGATGGAAGATTTTCTGGAGGTTCTCATGGATTTGTAGTTGGTCATGTTACTCCCGAAGCTGCAAAAGGAGGTTTGATTGCACTAATAGAAGATGGCGATGAAATTACAATTGATGCAGAAAAAGGAACCTTAGATGCAAAACTTTCATCTGAGGAAATAGAACTTAGGAAAGAAAAATGGAAAAATCCTAAACCAATCCCTAAAAAAGGAGTTCTAGCAAAATATGCAAAAACCGTTAAATCTGCATCTGAAGGTGCAGTAACTGACTAAATATTACTTGTTTTATTTAAATTGATTGTCATAATAAATTATGTCCAAACCAATAGAATTGAACGACGAAAACTTTGATCAGGAGCTAGGAAGTTCTCAAGTACCTGTATTAGTTGATTATTGGGCAGAATGGTGTGGACCTTGCAAGATGGTAGCTCCAGTGCTTGAAGAAATAGCTGAAGAATACGAAGGTAAGCTATTAATTGGTAAACTTGATGTTGACACAAACAGAGATTCTGCAGCAAAACAAAATGTAATGAGCATACCCACTTTGATTTTATTTAAAGATGGAAAGCCCATTGACCAAAGAATTGGTGCTTTATCAAAAGTTCAATTAGAGGAATTTTTAGAAGAATACATTTAATCAAAAAACTAGACGATAAATTCTTTAGGTGTTAAATTAACAACACTACTTCCAGTAGAAACACTCAAAATCTTTAATTTACATAATTTTAAAAATGCATTTAGGGGAACTTAAATCAAAACCAGTCGAAGAATTGCTCACTATTGCTGAGGGAATGGGTATTGAAAGTCTTGCGAGATCAAAAAAACAAGACGTAATTTTTAATATCCTGAAGACTCATTCGAATAGCGGTGAGGATATTGAAGGAGAAGGAGTACTCGAAATTTTGAATGATGGGTTTGGTTTTTTGAGATCTCCATCTTCATCATATCTCGCAGGCCCAGATGATATTTATGTTTCTCCAAGTCAAATAAGAAGGTTCGGACT
>CETB01358579.1_pt1 | contig 10211 bp, 10 predicted proteins | sample 356381 | NCBI WGS metagenome assembly CETB01 (sample SAMEA2622545, study PRJEB7988) | marine metagenome | biome: marine biome (ENVO:00000447); feature: deep chlorophyll maximum layer (ENVO:xxxxxxxx); material: "saline water (ENVO:00002010), including plankton (ENVO:xxxxxxxx)" | depth 155 m | reverse complement strand
ACTAATTAACTCAAATTAACAACTTGTTTATATGTTATTACCTACCGAATTAATGTAATACTGCCTCACAACTAAATAGCTACACATCAATGAAACACAAAATCAGCGCTCTAGTAATGTTGGGGGAAAGTGGATCCAGCAAACCAGAACAACTTGTACATCAAGCTCGTCGTAAATCTGCTATACAAACAGTAGTTAAACTATCCAAAATCAAAGACATACAAGACATAATTATAGCAGTTCCTTCAGCAGAAAAGCGCAACTGGTTTCAAGAAGATGAGTTTCATCATATATCTAAATCAATAACTTGGGACGTTGATTCACCAAATCACAGATATAATTTCGGTCACAGAGTCAGTTCTATAGTACAAAATTATCAGATCAAGAAATTGTTATATTTAGGTGGAGGAAGTATGCCCCTTCTCCAAGATCAAACTCTAAGATCAATTATTAGTAAGCTAAGTCAATCCAGCATTAATTATGCTATTACAAACAATCTGCATTCCAGTGACTGGATCGGAATTAACAATGCTTTAATAATAACTGATCTCATAGATCAATTACCACGCGATAACATGTTTGCATGGTTACTAAAAAACGAATATGATTTCACCATCGAATCATTAAAACCATCTACAGAAACCCTGTTAGATATCGATACACCTAATGATCTATTGGCACTTAGATGGCACCCAAATACAGAAGAAACTTTGCGATCTTTTTTAATCAATAAATTGCCAACTCAAGCACAGAACAAATGGATAAATGCTGCAAAAATCATGAGTAAACCAGGTAGTCGTGTAACACTCATCGGAAGAGTATCACCACAAGTATCTCAAATGCTACAAGCAAAGTTACAAGTATGGACACGAATTTTCTCTGAAGAAAGAGGAATGACTGCTCGAAAGAATAATAGGATCGACAAAATCCAATCCATCATTGGTAACTTTGTAGATCTCAATGGAGCTGATCTTTTCTTTGAAAACCTAGATCAGATGATAGATGTTGGATATATGGATACAAGAGTTTATTTAGCACAACAAAAGAAATATCCAACAAGATCTGAAAGATTTGCATCAGATTTATACCAAACAAAAAATATAAAACATCAAGCACTTAGAAAACTAGTTATAGCATCATTGAAATGCAATGCACCAATCATTCTAGGTGCTCACGGATCAGTTTCAGGTGGTCTTTATGCCTTAATAGATTGTATAAAACAACAATCATCTCAAGAAACAAATATACTCTGATTTACTTATATAGAGCAGCTAACTGTCTATATACTACATATCGTGCATATGCCATTAAAATACTCAACAATAATCCATGATATCCTGATTTCCATCCCGAAAGCATAAAAAAACGCCAATAAAAATGTCTTAAAGGTTCAACAAAATAATTATGGAATCGTGGTTTGATATTTTGTAGTTTCATAGCATTCGCTTCATAATTAGCATAATATACCTGTTTTTCAATAAATTCAGATACATCAGAATAATTATTATGAGTAATAGGATTATTCAAATTCCCAATTGATCCTTCTATTTCTAACACTTCATGTACAGGTCGATTTTCAGAATAATGACCTAATTGTCTTCTAAATAACCGCAATTGATAATCAGGAAACCAACCAGCATGCAAAATTAACTTATCAAAAATGTAATTATGTCTCGGTATTAACCATCCTACTTCCGACCTGTCCTCTATAACACTTAAAATTGAACTTGCTAATTCACTACTAACTATTTCATCCGCATCAACAAATAATACCCAATCAGACTCTGTCGCACATAATGCTGCATTACGCTGTGAAGCATAATTATCAAATTGCCTATGTATCAACCTAGCTCCATATTCCACAGCAATTTCACATGTTCGATCAGTACTTCCAGAATCAACAACAACCTTATCATCAGCCCACGACAAAGAACTTAAACAAAGCGGTAATACATCTTCTTCATTAAGGGTCAGAACGATAACTGTGAGTAATTTTTTACTATGCATTTTAACTACTTAATAGGTAATCCAAGATTTTGTCATATCAAGTATACTCGAGGAGTATGCAAAACAAAATACATATCAATAACTGGATAAGATTTGTAATACTTGGTGGATTTTGCTGGGGAACTTCATACTACTGGATTAAGATTGCAATTCGTGAAATTAGTCCACTGACATTAGTAACATTACGAGTAGCAATAGCTGCAATTTTCTGTTGGATATGGGTAATTATTAGTAAAATCGATGTAAGATTATCTAACAGAATAATATTTAATATTAGTATTATAGCTATATTTAATACTGTACTACCTTTTACACTAATTTCGTGGGGTGAAACACAGATTGATTCAGGACTTACTGGCCTTTTGACAGCATCTGTTCCTCTGTTTACAGTGATAATAGCTCATATATTTGTAAAAGACGACAAAATCACTGCATTAAAACTTACGGGTTTGCTAATAGGATTTGCAGGAATTTTATTATTGTTTACACAAGATTTCAATTTTACAAACATTAAAAATAGCACTCAAGGACAACTTGCAGTAATAATTGCAACATTTTGTTATTCTATTAGTTCAATTTTCAATCGACTCAAACTGAAACATATAGATCCTATGTTAGTTGCCACTATAGCTCTATCTATAAGCACCATTATCCTATTAATCACAACTTTTATAATTGAATCTCAAATCTTATTTCCAATAACATTGTCAACTTGGACATCTATTTTGTGGTTAGGTATTATTGGAACAAGCATTGCATATCCATTGATGTTTAGATTAATTCATGAATGGGGTCCAACTAGAGCAACTCTCGTTACATATATAATACCTATTACTGCTATTGCACTGGGTACTATAGCTTTAGATGAAATATTGACCTGGAGAATGATTGCTGGTGGAATACTCATATTATTCGGTGTTGGCATTGTAAACTTTCATTCTTGGCAACACATACTAAAAAAACAATAATCACTAAAATGATTGATAATTATTGATATGATCCTTTATCACTTGTTGACCCACAACAATCATCAAGGTAAACTAGAGATTCAAGATACTAAGGAAGATGACATGAAACATGCAGTTAGCGTTAGTCTAGGTTCTTCTACACGAGACAAAAAAATTGAAATCAAATTATTGGATGAATCTATCATTATTGAACGTATAGGAACAGATGGTGACATGCTTAAAGCAGCAAACATCTTTAAAGAACTTGATGGAAAAGTAGATGCTTTTGGAGTTGGAGGTGCTGATTTAGGAATACAAATAGATGAAAAATACTATCCACTCTATTCAGTACTACCTATGATAAAACATATTCATAAAACACCCTTCGTAGATGGACTTGGATTAAAAAGTACTTTAGAACATAGAACAGCTCAATTTCTAGAGCATAAGTTAAGCGACAAAATACAATCACGTAGAGTTCTTTTTACAGCTGGAGCTGACCGTTGGGGTATGTCCATGGGTTTTATAGACCTAAATTATGAATGTGTATTTGGAGACCTCATGTTTGCTTTAGATTTACCTATACCCATCAAATCAGCATCCGGACTTAAACGTATCGCATCATTAATTATGCCAATAGTAGGTAGAATGCCATTTTCTATATTGTATCCTACAGGAGAAAAACAAAATATCATCAAGCCAAAACATACAAAATGGTATCGTTGGGCCGATATCTTGGCCGGAGACTGTCACTTGATAAAAAGATCAATGCCAGACGACTTATCACAGAAAATTATTGTTACTAATACGACAACTAAAGATGACGTCAACAAATTTCAAAACAGAGGTATTAGATATCTAGTCACAACAACTCCTATACTTGACGGAAGATCATTTGGCACAAACATGATGGAAGCGGCTCTTGTTGCAACTGCTAACAAAGACAGAAAGCTAAATACCAAAGAATTAAATGCTCTGATTGGTCAAATAGGTTTTGAACCTAACATCATAAAATTAAACTAATAATACAGAATCTCGCATATGATAATGGACTCAATAATTGGAGCTGGTGGACAAATCAAACAAGATGATCCTTTAACAGAATTGATGGATATAGGCATCTCTAAAGCCTTACTGCCAATAGCTGGAAAACCTATGATTCAATGGACATTGGATGCTATATCTAAAACAGACCAAATAGACAATGTAATAATTGTTGGACTAAATAAATCACATAATCTTTCATGTGGTAGTAAAAAAATATATTATCTAGAGAACCAGGATAGCATCTTTGAGAATGCGCGTGCAGGTTGTCAATTAGCTCTAAAATTAAAACCAAGTGCTGATAAAGTATTGTGGATTAGTGCTGATTTACCACTTATTGAAAGCAAAATGTTAGACTGGTTTATCTCAACTGTCAAAGATAGCAACCACGAACTGTACTACCAAATAATTGATCAGTCAGTAATGGAACAAAAATTTCCGCAATCAAAAAGAACTTATACTACACTAAAAAACAGAACAGTGTGTGGTGGAGATGTTAGTGCAGTGAACCCCAACATTGCTTCAAATATACATCCTGCTTTCAAACGTATTAGTGAGGCAAGAAAGAGTGTGATCAAACAGGCAAGTTTAGTAGGACTATGGCCTTTAATCCTAATGTTAACAAAACAAATGAGCACCGCAAGAGCTGAAAAACTTATCCAAAATCGTCTAGGTCTTGACGGAATCTTTGTCGACACACCTTATGCAGAAATGGGTATGGATGTAGACAAACCAGAACAATATCAAATTGCACAAGAATTATTACAGATTAGATAAATGACTTTATTTACATATCTTCAAAACTTAGATGTCAGTTTTACAAAAAAACTGTGTGTAGTTGATAGGCCTGGAAAGTTACGAACAATTTCAAAAATTCTTGCCCATTCTGGAGATAGTTGGTATTGGGGTGTAGGACTATTATGTATTTGGTTATGGGGAAATTCTTCATGGAAAGAATGGGCTTTGTTATTACTATCATCGATTATAGTCACAGCAACTATTGTATTAACTCTAAAGTTTACAATTAGACGCAAAAGACCATCAGGAACTTGGGGGAAAATATATCGACAGACTGATCCACATTCATTTCCATCAGGACACGCAGCTAGAGCAGGAGTATTAATTGGAATCACTTATTGGATAGGTCCTGATTGGATCAAAATGATAATGTTAGTATATTCACCATTAATGTCTGTTGCTCGCATATCAATGGGTGTCCACTATTTATCTGATGTAGTTGCTGGATTTCTTTTAGGAATGCTAATTTCACCAGCAATTATTGTACTTTCAGCCAATTTAGATTGGACAAAATACCTACCATTTTAATATAACAAAATAAAGAAAATACTCACAATGTGACACGGCGCAACAAGTCCAAACCTAGACTTGCAGCCCATTCACCTGCATATGCAACATGACCACCATAACTTCGCATTTTTGTTTGTCTAGATTCATCACTGGATTTCCAAAGCTGTACACCAATGTTTGTCTTGTCATAGGTCACATTAACAACAGAAGCAATCACAAAATCATTTTTATTGTAGACACGAGAATACTCTATCATTTGTTCCAAAGTACCTTCAATGTCATTTTCTTGTAAAAATTTTTTACCTAACAAAAAACCTGTATCAAAAATTCCCTTACATTTGTCTTCTTCAGCAAAACTTTTTATTAATTGACCAGTACTCCCACACTCTACTACCGAAACTGTATGATTGACTAGTTTTAATTGATTTAATACAACTGAAGCTAGACTCTGACCATCAACACCAAACACAAAGTCACCCAAATTTGAATTTACATCCTTCTCTACATCATCAATCAATCTATCTACCTCTTCTTCAGAAGAACCAGTTGCAGTAATCCTAATATCAACTTGACCCTGATGAGCATTAAGTCCAACTACTGGATTAGTCAACGACTCAAGATGACCAATATTTGCATCAACTACACTTTCTCCTGCTCCAACTGTATGTATTACTCTTTTCTTAATAATATGAATATTTGCATAATATTTCTTTAAGTATGGAACAATTTCATTATTTAGTAAATACTTCATTTCCCTAGGAACGCCTGGTAAACATATGATACATTTATCCTTATGTTCAACAATAAAGATAGGAGCAGTGCCAACAGGATTTTCAATAGAAATGGCATCCTGAGGAATATAAGCTTGTTGAAGATTATTATCACTCATTTTTCTATCCCATTTCTTAAATCGTTCGCTAATCTGTTCTAATAATTCCTCTTTAAACACTAATGAACGACTAACAGCATTGGCTACTGCTAACCTAGTCTTATCATCGACTGTTGGTCCCAAACCACCAGTAGTCAAAACAACATCGGATCTAGCCAATGCTAAATTTATAGCTGCAGAAATTTTATTTTCATCATCCCCAACAGCAGCTATATTGCTTGTAGAAATACCAATATCAGAAAATACTCTGGATATATAGGCACTATTAGTATCTACAAGATAACCAGACAAAAGCTCACTGCCAATTGCAATAATTTCTGCAGTAGGATTATTAACCATGCGTCACCAATACCTATAATTATTACTTGAACAAATTATCAGAAATGTATATCAACTCAATCTTAAAATACTTATACAAACCAAAGTCATGAATACATGCCGTAATTATATAATATTTGTTGAGCCAATAACACTTGTAAATCACTAGGATTCAGAATTATCATCAGCCATCCAAATCTTTTCAGCTTTATCTATAAATAAAACACCATCTAAATGATCATATTCATGTTGAATGACACGTGCCATCCATCCAAATGTCTGTAGTTTGCGTTTTTGACCAAATCTGTCGAGATATTTGACCACAATACTTGAAGATCGTTCAACATCACCCAAATATCCTGGTATTGACAAGCATCCTTCTGTTTTGACTACAGTTTCTTGAGACATTTTTGTGATTCTCGGATTAATCATCACATGCATACGACCTATACCTGGAGCAATATCTCTACTATTGTCATCAATCTCTTCAGGTTCTTCATCTACATAAGCAACAAACAATCGAAATCCATATCCTACCTGAGGTGCAGCCAAACCAACTCCTGAAGCATCAAGCATTGTCTCTATCATATCATCTATCATGTCTTGTAACTGATCATCAAAAAACATAACATTTTTTGATTTTTTACGTAATATTGGATTGTTTGGATTAATAATTGTTAACAAAGACATAAAATTATAGTTACATGTGAAAGTTTTCAATAAAACATTATTATTTGATCAAAACTATACCTAGTTCATGTACTGATTGTAACATCAACATTATGTTTACATTTAACATACACATAACCTTATTTCAACAATAGCAATGTCAATAAAATATATAGAATTGGCATCACACTTGCTACCTATAGTTAATAATATTTACAACAATACACATTTAAAGCATATTATATATGACAAAAAATCAAAAACTTGATGTCATAGGAGTCATATTATCACTCAGTGGACTATTACTATTACTTGCATTATTTTCACCCAACAATAGTCCAATAGTAAATACAATAGTGTCTTACTTATATCTCATTTTTGGAATTGGCAGATATATTGTTGCTGTTAGTTTGACAATTATCGGTATGCTCATTACATTACGACACTTCAACGAAAATCTACCTGAGATAGAACCTGAACAATTCGTTGGAATATTGTTGCTTTTTATTGCCATTATTACAACTTTAAGTGTACTAATCAATTCAACAATTGGTGGAATACTTGGTAGTTATATTGCGAATACAATGATGAGAGGTTTGGGAACAATTGGAACAATTATCGCTTTAATTGCATGGATTGCAATAGGAACTATTTTCGCATTCAAAACATCTGTAGAAACTATTATCAACCTTTTCACATCATTATCCATAGAACCACAATACATACTAAAATTTGCAAGAACTAAAGATAATAAGGTTAAGAGTAATTCAAAACAAGATACCAAAAAAGATGAGATCAGTATAGATCATCTTCAATCTATCCAAAGCAAAGATACAGATCAATCTCATACGGAGGATCTTCATAACGAAATTGACGAACAACTTTTACAAACTAATTCTAATGTTATGAACGAATCTCAAAAATGGATATTACCAAAAACAGAATCTATCTTAGCATTAGGAACTGAATTAACAGCAGATGATGAGTACGACAGAGAAAGAGCACAAATAATTGAAGAGACTCTACTATCATTTGGTGCACCTGGAAGAGTAATTGAAATAAATCGTGGTCCAACAATCACACAATTTGGAGTAGAACCTGATTTCGTCTCAAACAGATCTGGTAAACGTACAAAGGTAAAAGTCAACAAAATATCTGCACTAGCAGATGATCTAGCTCTGGCCTTAGCAGCAGCTTCCATCAGAATAGAAGCGCCAGTTCCAGGAAAAGGTTACATTGGTATGGAGGTTCCTAACTCAACTAGTTCACAAGTAGCCCTCCGTGATCTAATAGAGTCAAAAGCATACAAATCGATTAAATCTCCACTTGCATTATGTTTAGGACAAGATGTTTCCGGAGCACCAATATGTGCAGATTTGCGATCTATGCCTCATCTATTGATTGCAGGTACTACAGGATCTGGTAAAAGTGTTTGTGTAAATGGAATCATAGCAACATTACTACTAAACAATAGTCCAGATACTCTAAAAATGCTCATGATCGATCCTAAACGTGTTGAACTAACAACATATCGCCACATACCTCATCTATTAGTACCCGTTATAGTTGATGTAAATAAGGTGGTTTCTAGTCTTCAATGGATTTCAAGGGAAATGGACAATCGTTATAGCAAATTTTCCAATATTGGAGCACGTAACATCGAAGACTTTAATAAGAAAGCATTCAAACATGACGAAGAAAAACTACCATATATAGTCGTAATAGTAGATGAATTGGCTGACTTAATGATGGCATCTGCTGAAGATACAGAACAAATAATTACACGTTTAGCACAAATGGCCAGAGCCACGGGAATTCATCTAATCATCTCCACTCAAAGACCTTCTTCCGACGTTGTTACAGGACTCATTAAAGCTAACTTCCCTGCTAGGATCGCATTTGCAGTAGCATCATTAATTGACAGCCGAGTAATTCTAGATCACCCTGGAGCAGAGAGACTCCTAGGACGCGGAGACATGTTGTTTCAAGCACCAGATGCAGCTCAACCTTTACGCATGCAAGGAACATACGTATCAGACACAGAATTACGCAAACTGGTACGACACTGGAGAGATCTAAATAAAAATAGCATCAATATAACAAATGAACAGTTATCAGAAAAAGATAAAAACAACTCACATGATGAAACAAATGAAAATCAAGAAGCACAAAATCTGAGTGAGGAAATTGAAAATTTAGCTAAAGTTGAGGAACGCGACGAGTTGTATGACAAAGCAATCATGATTATACAAAAACAAGATCGTGCATCTATTTCTATGCTACAGCGTCACTTACGCATAGGATATACTAGAGCTGCAAAATTGATAGATGATCTAGAAGAAAATGGGATAATTGGGCCTGCCAAATCAGGTGCAAAACAGAGAGATGTCTTATTTAAATCACCTGATTCAACAGACTTACCTGAAACATTTGATGAAACAATAGAACCTATTCCAGATAACAAAAAACCATAAATGTTACTTGATAGTGTAATTTACAAAGTAATCACTTGATCTGGCATGTTACCTGAAAGAGCACTATATAAATCAGGAAAACATCCTACTCCTACCCCATCAACTACATCAAGAGGAACACATCTATCAGCATCTGAAACATCTGGAGCACTCCATTTTGGAGTTCCTTGTGCTAAGTTTCTAAACAATGCACACATATCACACATCATTAGCAATATGTTTTTTTCTGCGGCAATCTTTGAAAGTCTCTCTCCAACAGGATCACCTTTGCGTAAAACATAAGTATTATCATCAAAGAAAAACATACCTACAACTGTAACTACATGCGTATCACCTTCTAACTGAGGCAAAATCATTTGCCCTAATTTATATGCTGAAGCCATTGGACTATTAAATATATAAGCAATCTTCACTATTTACCTCTCTACTTTAATATAATTTACTCTTACAACTAAAATCCTTATTGATAATCGTTATCAATAAGGATTTTATCACAGATATCAATACTGTCAATATGAATTCTACAAAGCATGTAAAACCATCGCAACAACAATT